>Ga0208566_1000095_pt1 | contig 63784 bp, 75 predicted proteins | sample PL_2010_150m_FD_184159 | JGI IMG/M metagenome (GOLD analysis project Ga0208566, IMG submission 184159) | Freshwater microbial communities from Powell Lake, British Columbia, Canada to study Microbial Dark Matter (Phase II) - PL_2010_150m... | ecosystem: Environmental > Aquatic > Freshwater >...
CGAACGGTTTTTCGCACATCTTCGCCGGCGGCTACGGCGCGGGCTATTACAGCTACAAATGGGCCGAAGTCCTCTCCGCCGACGCCTACGGCCTATTTGAAGAAGCCGGCGGCATCAACGCCGAAACCGGCCAACGCTTTAGAGACGAGATCTTAGCCGTCGGCGGCTCGCGCGACGCGATGGCCTCCTTCACCGCCTTCCGAGGCCGCGCCCCCCGCATCGACGCGCTATTGCGGCATAACGGCATGGCGTAAGGCGGGGGACACACTGGAGCGCGGGCGTCCCGCCCGCCAACAAACAATCGTGGTCTGTCCCCAATTGTTCCGTTCCAATTGTTCCTGATTGTTCTATTCGGGTATGGGTTGAGCAGTCCTTGCGTGTCTTGGGGTGTGTCACACAACGCATGGATTGACGCGCTTTATATTGAGCTCTTTTATCTGTTTTAGTCTATCGTCATTTGTGAACAGCGTGGCTTGATGTATCAGCGCCGTGGCACAGATAATGGCATCGGGCAATTTAATTTTATGATGTTTTCTTAGTGCAATCACCTGTTTTGCAATCTGTTCGTCGATCATGATGATTCTGATCTGATCAAACAAGGCGGTTACAAGCTGCTCTTCCTGTACGGATTCAAACGGATAACCCATGACTTCCATAAAAGTCACAACAGACGCTGCGTAAATTTCACCGTCTGGAAACGCATCATCTATTGCCAGCAACCCTTTGGACAGGTAAATGATGGCGTTTGAATCGAGAATTATCATGCCCATTCTTCTCGCTGTGCAATCTGCCACGCCAGCGGATCGCGTATCTGCTGGAAGGGTTTTATGTGTGCATTATCGAGCAATGCCTTAATTGCCTGCTTAGGACTCGCAGATCGTTGCTCGGCATCTTCCGCCTCTATCACCACGCGTACATGCTTGTTTTTGAGCTGCTCGAAGTTAGGAATGCGCAGGAACTCACTGACAATGTCGGCTTCAAATGTGACGGCATACATGATGTGTTACTCCTAGGCGGGTTTCGCTATTATGTGCCATTATAACACCCGATGCAGCCAGGAGCACGGCTACGGGGTCAGGTCTAGCTAAGTAGCATTTTAAGAGTAGCAGATGCATCATAGCTAGACCTGACCCCGTATGTGCTCATCGAAGGGAATGTGCTACCTGCGACCTATCTTGATCACCCGCTAAAAGGCGATTGGCACGGCTTTCGGGATGCACACATCGAGCCGGATTGGCTGCTCGTTTACAAAATAGCCGACGACAGTATCCGCTTTGAGCGCACCGGGCGGCACTCGGATTTATTTGCCGAATAAGCCTTCGCCATCGCTCGCTCACAAACAATCGTGGTCTGTCCCCAATTGTTCGTTCGAACGGTTTTTCGCACATCTTCGCCGGCGGCTACGGCGCGGGCTATTACAGCTACAAATGGGCCGAAGTCCTCTCCGCCGACGCCTACGGCCTATTTGAAGAAGCCGGCGGCATCAACGCCGAAACCGGCCAACGCTTTAGAGACGAGATCTTAGCCGTCGGCGGCTCGCGCGACGCGATGGCCTCCTTCACCGCCTTCCGAGGCCGCGCCCCCCGCATCGACGCGCTATTGCGGCATAACGGCATGGCGTAAGGCGGGGGACACACTGGAGCGCGGGCGTCCCGCCCGCCAACAAACAATCGTGGTCTGTCCCCAATTGTTATCGTGGTCTGTCCCCAATTGTTCCTGCACTGGATTCCGGCCTGCGCCGGAATGACGGGGGATAAAGGGTAGCGCCCCCTTTTTTCCGTAAAAAAACCGGGCCTAGGCCCGGTTTTTGGTGACGCACAAAAGGTTCAGATTAGAACTTTTTGCTGTAGGCGATGCCGATGGAGTTTTGGGACATTTTGATATTTCCTGTACCCGCGCCAAGCAAATAATTTCCAGTGATCGTGTTTTCCAGCGCATGCGCATACGACACCGTTAAGTTGCTATCCTTATCCATGGCATAGGTCATGCCCAAGGTAATGTGATCTTCAATCACGGCGGGCGCTAAGATGTTAAAGGTCACATCAGCACCGGTCATAGGCGCATCGGTATGGCTATACCCGGCGCGCAAGGTCATCGTCGGGCTGTATTTGTATTCCACGCCCAGCTTGACGATATCCATGTCAGACCAACCAAAGCCAGGACCCGCATCTGCGCCAAGCCGACCGCCCGTCAAGAGAACACCGCTAGAATTAGCGACTGCCTTTACGCCGGAATATTCAATGCGTTGGAAATCCAGAGCCACCGTCAACTGATCGTTAGGCTGAAAGGTCGCGCCCACATTCCAGTTTGCCGGCAGATCAAAATCGCCTTGCTCGGCAAACAAGCCTTTGTATTTATCAAACTTGCTCATATTCACTTTGGATGAATACGCCGCACCGAGACTTACCTGGCTATTCAGCTTAGTTAAAAAGCCCACACGCGCACCAAAACCCGTAGCGTCATCAACACCGTTGTTCGTTAGATTAGCCGGTGAACTTGAGTAATCCGCAAACGCACCCAAGCCATACGCCTCGAAGCGTTGATACCCCAACAAGGGCGAGAAGCCAACCGAAGTGGATTCGTTTACCTTATACGAAACCGTCGGGGCCACGATAAGCTGCATGAGGTCAACGCCCAAGGCCGTTGTGCCACCCAGCATGTTATAGCCACCGGTTGTCGCATAATCGGTATTCATGCCGCCGTTACCATAAACGGTCACACCTAAGGACATTTTATCGTTCATCATCTGGTTATAACCAAATTCCGGGACTGCAAATAGCTCATTATCGCTAGAAGTTACAGTAGACCCCGTAGTTGCAGACGCTGCGCGCACCGGGCTAAACGCATCCACTCCCGCGTCATAGCGGTTGCCGACCCACACCATGGTCGCCGGGTTATTCGCGCCGCCGAAGCTGTCTTTGGTCATCGCGGTGGCCGCGCCACCCATGCCCTTGGCGACCATGCCGTTGCCATGGGAAAAATAACCATTGGTTGCAAACGCTGAGGTGGCGATGCCGGATGCCGCGAGGGCGATGATGAGTTTGTTGAGTTTCATTGTCTCTCCTAGTGGGACACTTGCTTTTTAAAATCCGCAGGGCTAAACCGCGCGGGGACGACGCACTATACCCCTAGCGCGTGAATGCGCACAGCCTGATGCGGTATTTTTAGTGGTCTTTTTGTACTGATGGCGCGGCGGCGGACGCGCTAGGGCAGTCGCCCACGCGGGTGACGGCGGCGACCTCGCGATAGCGCAGTCCGTTGCGCCCGGCGTCTAGGCTCAGCGTAAAGTGGCTGGCGCTGATTCGTTGCAAAACGCCACTCATGGGAAGCTCTTGCGCGGGTAAGAAACTAAACTGACAGACGCCGCTTAAAGTCACCTCATCGTCCTTGGCCACGCGCGTCTGTACGCGACAGCCTTTTTCGGTGAGGCTGGCGATGACCTCGTTCACCGGGTGTGCGCTGAGGCAGCGCGTGCTTTGGTGATGGGTCTGTTTTTTAACGCCGAAGATGCGCACCTCGGTGTGACGGTCGGCGTCAAACTGCCACAGCCCCGGCGCGATCTGCCAGCCGTCCGCCGCTCCAGCCGCCCCCATTGTCGCTAACAACGCAATAACGCTGAGCCGGACGGCGCGGCCGAGTTTATAAAACGGCGAGATCATCGCGATGGATAAGTTCGGGCGCGTCGCTATAGCCCAAGCGCGCGGCGATGTCGTGGCTGGGATGGCCGATGATGCGCCGCGCATCCGCCGCGGAATAGTTGACTAGCCCGCGCGCGATGTCGCGCCCGGTCGCATCGACACAGGCGACGACCTCGCCGCGTTGGAATTCGCCCTCTACCGCCGTGACGCCGATCGGTAACAGGCTTTTGCCCTGCGTGGTGAGGGCTAACACCGCGCCCGCGTCGAGCACCAAACGACCGCGCCCGCGCAGGTGATCGGCCAGCCATTGGCGGCGCGCCTCTAGCCGGGCGGCGCTGGCGATGAGCTGGGTGCCTATCGCCTCGCCCTCGGCCAGACGCAGCAAGACGCGCGCCTCGCGGCCACTGACGATGACGGTGTGCGCCCCACTGCGCGCCGCGCGTTTGGCGGCCAAGACCTTGGTCAACATGCCGCCGGTGCCAATCGCAGACCCCGCGCCGCCGGCCATGCGTTCTAAGGCGGCATCGCCCGCGCGCGCTTCTCGCACCAATTCGGCGGCGGGGTCTTGGCGTGGGTCGGCGGTGTAGAGGCCGGGTTGGTCGGTGAGGATGATGAGCGCGTCGGCTTCGATCAGGTTGGCGACCAAGGCGGCCAGCGTGTCGTTGTCGCCGACCTTGATTTCGTCGGTGGTGACGGTGTCGTTTTCGTTGATGATGGGGATGACCTTGAGCGCGAGCAGGGTGCGCAAGGTGGAACGGGCGTTGAGGTAGCGTTCACGGTCGGCGAGGTCGGCATGGGTCAACAAGATTTGCGCCGAGCGCAGACCGTGGCGGCTAAAACAGCGTTCATAGGCTTCGATCAGGCCCATCTGGCCGACGGCGGCGGCGGCTTGTAATTCGTTGATCGCCTGCGGCCGTTGTGTCCAACCGAGCCGTACCAAGCCCTCCGCAATCGCGCCGCTAGAGACTAAGACGACCTCTTTGCCGAGCGCGGTTAAGGCGGCGATCTGCTCGGCCCAGCGCGCCAAGCGGGCATGGTCTAGGCCGCGCCCGTCGTTAGTGACGAGGCTGCTGCCGACCTTGACGACGATGCGCTGCGCCGTGGCGATGACGGAGCTCATGCCGCGTCCTCGCCCTCGCCCTCGTCTGCTGCGGTGTCTTCTGGATTCCGGCCTGCGCCGGAATGACGAGACAGGGAGGCACCCTCGGGTCCCTGCGCGTCGTCCGCACGCGGCTCATGCGCCAGCGTGTCGATAAACGACTGGATGGCGTAGACCAGTTTTTGACAGCCGTTGCCGTTGATCGCCGCGACGGAGAAGATCGGGCCTTCCCAGCCGTAATCGCGCACGAAGGCGGCGACGCGCTCGGCGCGTTCTTCCTCCGGCACGAGGTCGAGTTTGTTCAACACCAGCCAGCGCGGTTTTTGATGCAGCGCCGTGTCGTATTTGCGGAGTTCCTCGACGATGGCGCGCGCCTCGTGTACCGGGTCGGTGTCCGGATCAAACGGGGCGAGGTCGACCAGATGCAACAAGATGCGGGTGCGCGCCAGATGGCGCAGGAATTGATGCCCTAGGCCCGCGCCTTCCGCCGCGCCCTCGATCAGACCGGGGATGTCGGCGATGACGAAGCTGCGGTCGTGATCGACACGCACCACGCCTAAGTTGGGGTAGAGGGTGGTGAACGGGTAGTCGGCGACCTTGGGACGCGCCGCCGAGACGGCGCGGATAAAGGTGGACTTGCCCGCGTTGGGCATCCCCAGCAAGCCGACATCGGCCAAGACCTTGAGTTCTAGATGCATCCGCCGCGATTCGCCCTCGATGCCTGGGGTACGCTGGCGCGGCGCGCGGTTGGTGCTGGTCTTAAAATGCAGGTTGCCGAGACCGCCCTTGCCGCCCCGGGCGATCAAGAAACGCATGCCGTCGTGATTGAGATCGACGATGGTCTCGCCCGTGACGCGAAAGCCGTCGTCGTCTATGCTCTCTTCGATGACGAGGGTGCCAACCGGGACGCGCACGATGCAATCGGTGCCGCCCTTGCCGTAGCAGTCGGTCGAGCCGCCGCGTTCGCCATGTTGGGCGCGATAGGTGCGGGTGTAGCGGAACTCGATCAGGGTGTTGAGGTTGCGGTCGGCGACCAGCCAGACATCGCCGCCCTTGCCGCCATCGCCGCCGTCGGGGCCGCCCATGGGGATGTATTTTTCGCGCCGAAAGGTGGCCGCGCCGTTGCCGCCGTTGCCGGCATAGCATTCGATAGAGGCTTCGTCGATGAATTTCATGGTCGTAAAATAAAAAATGGGGTTTGGCGTATGCATGTATTGCGTACATACAACACGACAAACCCCGATTTTGCTGGGCTGCGAGTGATTGGGTGAGTGACTCGGTGAGTGGCTTGATCAACCACTCGAACGGACACGCTAAAATTGGTGGGGCGGGTGGGATTCGAACCCACGACCAACGGATTAAAAGTCCGCTGCTCTACCAACTGAGCTACCGCCCCCGGAAGACGCAAGATTATTCCAAAAATCGGCCGCCGCGTCAATCAAACATTGCAGATTTAAGGCTAGAAACGCAGATTATTTTCCGGGGTGGATCTGCCGCCAGGTATCCATGTAGGCCTTGATGCGCGACAGCTTGATCGGCCCGGGGATGTACATCACCACCTCGCCCAAGGGATCATAGAGATAAGAGGTCGGGAAAAAGTCCACCGGGCCAATCTGGCGGAACGGGCTGTCTGGGTTTTTGCGCGAGCCGCCGGCGACGATGGTGTCAAGACGCAGCCCAAAGCGTTGGATCGCCTCTTCGACCGCGCCCGGCTCCGGGCCGTAGTCCATGCTGATGCCGATGACGGCAAAGTCACGCCGCGCATCGAGTTCATTGAGCTCGGGCACTTCCTTACGGCAGGTGGGACACCACGGCGCCCAGAAGTTGACCAACACCCACTGGCCTTTGTAATCGGAGAGGCGCACGGTCTTGCCGGTGAGGTCGGTCAATTGGAAGTTAATCGCCTTAGGTGCGGCCTGCGCCCCGGCGACGCCCACCACCAAAGACAGCGCGCCCAGCCAGCAGGCGACTGCAAACACACGCAAGACAGACCTCACACCCACCAACCCACTACTCCCGCATCATCTGATAATACTGAATCTTCATCGTCAACGCCGCACCGGCGATGATGCCGAACAGTGCGATGAACGAGCCGAGCGCCAGCGTCGAGAGGCCGGTAATCCCTTGGCCTATGGTGCATCCCAACGCCGTCACACCGCCAAAACCCATCAATACCGCGCCGATTATATGCCTAAAAAGATCTTGAGGACTGGTGAAGTACTCCCAGCGAAAAGTTCTATGCAGCATCGCATAGATAAAGGCCCCCACCCCGATCCCAAACACCGTGGCGATACCGAAGGTGAGCGTCGTTTGCGTGTCGGTCCAATAGGCCCACAGGTCCATCGTGTAACCCATCGGCCCGATAAAACTCAGCGACTCGGCGCGGTGAGAGTTGGTCGCAAGATAGGTCATCTCCAGGGTGTTGGGGTCTTCGACATACCCGATGTGGCCCACCAGATACCAGCCGCCCAGCACCACAAGACCGCCCACCACCCCGGCCAATATATTATCGCCTTGCCGCCAGAATTCACGGCTCAGGAAGACAAAACCCATCATCAACACGGCGATGACGATCGCCAACAGTAGCTGACCCTGCGCATCCAACCCCAGCAGGGCGGGCAAGGTGCTCGACGCGCCCAGGTGCACGGTCAATGGCTCTGACTGTAAGACCGTCGTGCGGAAGGCGCCAAAGATACCGCGCATCGTTACCAGCGCGGAATAGCCTAAAAACAAAAACACCACGACCGATTTAAGATTGCCTCCGCCTACGCGCACCAGTGTGCGCTGCCCACAGCCGCCGGCCAAGGTCATGCCGACGCCGAAACACAGCCCACCCACCAAGAGGGCGCCCCAATAAAGCTGTCCCGCCGTGTAGATCGTATCGGCTAAGTTAAGCAGGCCGTAAAACGAGAGGATGTTCGCGCCTAGGATCGCAATGGCCATGGCCAACATCCACGCGCGCATCCGCCCCCAGTCGCCCATGTTGACAACATCTGAGACCGCGCCCATGGTGCAAAAACTCGTTTTTTGCGCCACATAACCGAACACCACGGCCAAGGAAAACCCGCCCCAAACAACGATTGCACTCAGCACCGATATATCCGTAGTCATCTCATCTCCTCAGCGAGTTCTAGGTGACGCATTGTAGGGGCAGTCAGCCCTCCTTGATTAGGTACAGATATACCTACCGCGCCGCCGCAATCCGATAACGCGTGGGGTCAACCAGCCCGGCGGTGTCGAATCCCTCACGCCGCAAGCGGCACGAATCGCAACGGCCACAGGCACGACCCTCGGCATCGGCCTGATAGCACGACACCGTCTGACTGTAATCGACCCCTAGGCGTAGGCCGAGAAGAATGATCTCTGTCTTACTCATGGCAATCAGCGGGGCGAGGATGCGGATAGACGGCCCCTCCACTGTGCGCTGGGTGGCGACATCGGCGAGGCGTTGGAAGGCCTCGATAAAGGCCGGACGGCAATCGGGGTAGCCTGAATAATCGACGGCGTTGACGCCGATAAAGATCGCGTCGGCCGCCAAGACCTCGGCCCAGCCCAAGGCCAAGGACAGCATGACGGTATTACGAGCCGGCACATAGGTTATGGGGATGCCCGTGCTAGGCGTCTCAGGCACGGAGATGCGCGTATCGGTCAAGGCCGAGCCGCCAAATTGATCGATGTCCAGATGTACGACGCGGTGTTCCGCCGCTCCCAGCGCCTCGGCAACCCGTGCCGCCGCCGTCAGTTCGGCCGAATGCCGCTGTCCATAGGCCACGCTGAGCGCGTAACAAACATAGCCCTCGGCCTGCGCCATCGCCAGCGTGGTCGCGGAATCCAGCCCACCAGAGAGCAGGATCACCGCGCGTTTCTGTGTCGCGCCCATGGCCGTCATCGCCCTTTCGCCTCCGTCCACAGCAACTTGTGCAACTGCACTTGTAGGCGCACCGGCAGGCCATCGCGCAAGATCCAGTCAGCCAGTTGCGTGGGCGAGAGTTGCCCGTGCACGGTAGAAAACAACACCGCACAGCGTTCGTGAAGACGATGCTGACGCAACTGCTGTACCGCCCACGCGTAATCCTCGGCATCGGTGAGGACAAACTTGATCTCGTCGCGCGGGGTGAGATGATCAAGGTTGGCCCACAGGTTGCGCGTCACCTCGCCTGACCCCGGCGTTTTAAGGTCGACGATACGCGCCACTCGCGCATCGACCGCCGCAATATCTAAGGCCCCGCTGGTCTCTAACGAGACATCAAGGCCCGCATCACACAACGCGCTCAACAAGGTTAGACACCCGCGTTGCGCCAAGGGTTCGCCGCCAGTGACGGTGACATAACGGGTCGGGAAGGCCTGTACACGAGCGAGGATGTCTGCCAAGGCCAGGGTCTCGCCGCCCGAAAAGGCGTAGTCGGTGTCGCAATAGACACAGCGCAACGGACACCCCGTAAGACGCACAAAGACCGTCGGCAAGCCGACCCGGCTGGCCTCGCCCTGCAACGAAAAGAATATCTCGCTAATGCGCAGCGTGACCGCAACGCCTGTCGATGCCTCGTCCGCCATCAGTCGAGGATGGCGCGTAGCTTGCGGCCTGTGCTGGCGGCCTTGCTCTTGGGATACTGTTCGATCAGTTGATCTAAGGTCTCACGCGCCTGTACATTCTTTTTAAGACGGGCCTGCACCCGCGCCAGACTCAGCATGGCATCAGCGCGCTTGTCATGTTTTGGGAAGGCCTTGATCAGCCGTTGTTGCGCCTCGGCTGCGCGCTTAAAATCCTCTAAGGCCAAGTGAGACAGTCCCAACCAATAGAGCGCATTGGCCGCCAGTTCGCCCTCCGGATAATCCTTCAGATAACGGTCAAAGGCCGCGACAGCCTCCGGATATTTGCCCCGTTTAAACAGGGAGGATCCTTGCTCATACAGACCCAAACCATCCCCGCCGACGGACTCAGGAGCAAGGACAGGTTTATTAACCGCCGCCACAGGACCCGCCAGCGCAGGTTTGGCGGCGGGCGTCTTGTCAGCGCCCTTGATCCCCCCAGAAAACTGAAGTGACACCCCATCCTTCACGGCCGCCGCCGGCGTGCCCGGTGCACCCACGTGACTCTCAAGTCGTGCGATGCGTTGATCGAGCTCTTGGTAGTAATCCTTCTGACGCTTCTCTGCCAACTTGAGCTGGTGCGCGAACTCCTCCAACGCACCCCGCAAGCGGTTGATATCGGCACGCCCCTCCTCCTGTCGCGCCAACAAATTTAACAACCCTTGATTTTGCAGTTGTGCCTCTAGGCGCGCCACGCGCTCTTGTATCTGCGCCACGCTGGCGGGATATTCCGTTGACACCGGTTCAGCGGCGAAGACAGACCCCGCAAACCCCTGCAACAATAGCGCCATCAATAACGCACGGATACACATCACTTATTCATCCTTATAGAGTAAAACAGAGCGTCTATTTTTCATCCAATCCGCCTCGTCATGCCCTTCGGAAACTGGTTTTTCTGCACCGAGGCTCACCGCCTCAAGCTGTGCATCCGGAACACCCAACAACACTAATGCCTGCTTAATGCTTTCGGCGCGACGCTGCCCCAAGGCCAGGTTGTATTCACGACTACCGCGCTCATCGGTATGGCCCTGAACCAACACTTCAGATTTTTTATTCGCCTTTAGATACGCGCCATGCACATCTAAGACCTGATGGCTGTCCGGTGCCAACACGGCGCTATCATAATCAAACAAAAAGACCCGCTGACTTGGCCGCGCCAGCGCCGCAACGACCGCGCTTTTAGCGGTATCCGCCGCCACGGGTGTTGCAGCATTCGCACCGCCGCCGACTGGCGCATCCAATGGCTTGACCTGCACGCCGCTAGACTGCAATGGTTGCGTAACCGCCGCCCCGCCCCCGGCCGCCTTAGTCGAGGCAGCCGCCGCCTTGGCCGGCGCCTTGATAGGTGTGGCCTTGGGCGTTGCAACCCCCGCAATCGACTCGATAGGAGCCTCTTTGGAGGGCTTGGTTGCACATCCCATCACCAACAACGCCAGCAAAACGGCAAGATACGCACGCATATTTATCACTCCTTCGTCATATTACAATGGGGACCACGCCGGCTCGCGCAGATCACCTTCCTGGGTCAATCGTTGCTTTATTTTACCGTCAACAGAAACCGTTGCCAAAACACCTTTTCCGCGTGACCGGGTAGCGTAAAGGATAACACGATTATTCGGTGCAAAACTTGGCGACTGATCATGCTCAGTCTCTGTTAAAACATGTATCTGGCGCGACGCAAGGTCCATCACTGCGATGCGGAAGGCCCCCTGATCTCGGTGCACAAAGGCCATCAGTTGGCCGTCTTTAGACACTGTCGGCGAGGTGTTATAGGCCCCATCAAAGGTGATGCGCTGCACCTCGTTCGTAGCGACCTCCAAGCGATAGATTTGTGGTGATCCGCCGCGATCCGAGGTAAAAAAGATGAACCGTCCATCGGGACTATAGACAGGCTCGGTATCAATCGCACCACTTTGCATCAGACGCACAGGATTTCCCTCTTTGCCTGACGCATCGACGCGATACAACTGGGAAACTTGATCGCGGGTCAACGCCACCACTAGAGACCGTCCATCCGGAGACCATGTCGGCGCCGAATTTGAGCCCCTAAAACGCGCAACCGCCCAGCGCCGCCCATCGCTCACCTGTTGTACATAAACGATAGGGCGCCTCTCTTCGAAAGAGACATACGCAATCTGCTGTCCATCCGGCGACCATGCGGGCGAGATGATGGGCTCCGCCGAATCAACCACCGCAAAGGCGTTGTGCCCATCAACATCCGAAACGCGAAGGGAGTAACGCCCCCCCTGCTTGACCACATAGGTGACACGCCCAGCAAACGCCCCCGGCGCACCGAGCAGCGCAAGGTGAACCTCCTCCGCAATACGATGCGCGGCATCACGCAAGGCACGCGCCGGTAGGGTATAGCTGAACCCATTTATCTGTATGGCACGCACCGCGTCATACAGCCTGAATCGTACTTCGATCGTATTATTCGGCAAGGGGATCACTTGCCCCAGCAACACCGCATCTACCCCGTTTTGACGCACACGGCCCCAGCCGATGGCGGCCTTATCGCCCACCAAAAGAGACGGCTCATTGACGATCCGAAACTGGCCACTCAAGGCCAGATCATCGCTCACGATCTGCGCGACATCGTCTTGGCCCGCGATCGCAGGTGAAGAAAATGGCCCCACCGCCAGCACAATCCGATTCGCGGCTCCACCCACAATCTCGATGGTCATAGCGGCCCATCCCGCCCCTGTCAGCGATAGGTAGAGCGAGCAGGCAACGAGAAAGCGTAGAAGGGAAATAGGGAACATGATTTCAGCAGAAGTATACCATCGCCCGGGTCAATCTCTGGGCCGAAAATGCAACTCTAGGCCCAAACGAAACTCGGCAACAGCACTCGCGTTCGACGGCATCGGGAAGGGGGAGGCCTTCAAAAGCGCACGCTCCACCGCCTCGTCATAGGCGGGCTGCCCGCTCGAACGCAAGCGCTCTGGCAGCCCCATAATCTCCCCGTTAGGGAACAGCCTGACCAGATAGACCACCTCCGGATTGCCTTTGATACCCTCGGGTATGCGCAATAGACCTCGAATCTTTAATCGCACGCGGTCTTGCGCCTCGCGCAGGGCCATCGTCTTTAGCTGCGACGCCGTATGCGCTTGTGTCTCCATCCGCCGCCGCGCCGCTTCTATCTGTGCCGCATCAGCGGCCGCTTCGGCCCTTTCTTCTTCCGCCAAGGCCCGCTCAAACTGTCGCCGAGCCTGCTCTCGTTTTTCTTCCCGTGCCTGTTGCTCACGCTTCGACTGGGGCGCGTTTACCGGCGATTCGGGTCTCGGTTTCTTCACCGCCTTTGCTGCGTGCGCAAGCGCGATATCCGGTTTCTTGATCTCTGCTCGTGGTGGCGGCTCCGGCGGCGCATCCAATACGGGGGCTGAAGCGGGGGCTGGCATACGCGCCCAAATCTCCGCCTGCATAGGCGGGCTAGGGACATTACGCCAAGAGACGCCCAGCACCAAAAACAGCAGCAACCCGATATGAACGGATACCGACAACACGCCTGCCCATAGCGATGACCGCTGCGGCAAGGGATGCGGCACGATCATGAGTTTGCCGGTTGAACCAATAGACCGACGCGCGTAACCCCACCTCGCTGCAACATATCCATGACACGCAACACCTGCTCGTAACGCAAATCACGGTCGCCGGCGATCACTACGGGTTGACCCGGGCGCGCCGCTTGTCGCGCACGCACCATCTCCACCATCCGAGCTTCATGCATAGGCTCATCATGCCCATCACCGGCTCGATCACGCAAGATTAGGGTAGCGTCGGCATGGATCACCACCTCCAGCGGTAGCACAGGGGCGTTTCCACCCGGCCCGACACGCGGCAGCTCAATCTGCGACGGGCTAAGAAAAGGCGCCGTTGCCATGAAAATGACGAGCAGCACCAACATGACATCGATATAAGGGACCACATTCATCGCGCTCATCGCGCGCCGCTGCCGCCTAGGGATCATGGCTTTTGATGCTCCCAGCGCTGCATGAGATTAGAAAACTCCTCCATAAATACATCGAAGCGGCTCGCCAACCGATCAAACTCATGCGTGAAGTGGTTGTAGGCGATCACGGCCGGAATCGCCGCAAAAAGACCGATGGCGGTCGCTACCAAGGCCTCCGCGATCCCCGGCGCGACATGCGCCAGCGTTGCCTGAGAGACATTCGCCAGACCACGAAAGGCGTTCATGATGCCCCATACCGTGCCAAACAAGCCCACATAAGGCGAGACCGAGCCTATCGTCGCCAACAAAGGCAGGTGCGCCTCCATCCCGTCCATCTCGCGTTGGTACGCGGCACGCATCGCCCGCTGCGCGCTCTCAACCACGGCCTCAGGCGTCGCCCCCGGCTGTTTGCGCATCCCCGTAAAGGCGCGATAACCGGCACGACAGACCCGCTCCATGCTACCGCCTGAGGCCGCGTCAGTGCGCTTCAGCCTTTCAAGCACCCCTACGCCCCAGAACTCTTGCTCAAAGGCGCGCGTAAACCGCTCCTCATTGCGAAAAACAAACAGCTTTTTAAAGATCAACCACCATGACAACACGGATGCGGCCAAAAGCAAGAGCAGGACCAGTTTTACAACCCAACTCGCCTCCGCAACCAAACTCAACAACGACATATCAGTAACCACATTCATCGTGTCTGTAACCTTTCTAAAACACCGCTGGGGATCTTAACCGGGCGCAACGCATCGGCCGAGACGCAGGCTAGACGCACCGTCGCATCCAACAAACGCACGGCATCCGCCGCGCGTTCAATCGTTTGCGTCATCACCAGGCTCGCACGCCCCTGCAGGGCGATACGGCAGCGCACCTGCAAGGCCTCATCAAAACGCGCTGGCGCAAGGTAATCCACCTCCACCCGCCGCACCACAAAAACAACTTTATCTGTTTGCATCAATTCGGCTTGGTGGATGCCCAAGGCGCGCAACCACTCGCTACGCGCCCGTTCCAAAAACCGCAGGTAATTGGCGTAATAGACCACGCCGCCCGCGTCAGTGTCCTCCCAATAGACGCGCACCGGCCAGACAAACTCACGCATCGAATAACTCCGATGCGGACGCTCGTGTGGGTGCGGCCAAGCCAAAGTGGCGATAGGCCAAAGGCTGCGCCACACGGCCGCGTGGCGTGCGCGCCAAAAAACCCTGCTGGATCAAATACGGCTCGAAGACATCCTCGATGGTATCCGCCGCCTCGCCGATCGCCGCCGCGAGATTTTCCAAACCCACCGGCCCGCCGGCGAACTTCTCCAGCAAGGCCGACAAAAGCTTGCGATCCATCACATCCAGGCCGCCGTGATCGACCTCCAGCATCAGCAAGGCCGCATCGGCCACCGCCGCCGTCACCTGACCGTCCGCCTTGACCTCGGCAAAATCACGCACCCGCCGCAACAAGCGATTGGCAATCCGTGGCGTACCACGCGAACGGCGGGCGATCTCAAACGCCCCCGCCGCATCGATCGGCACCTTCATCAAACGGCTAGAGCGTTCAACGATGAGGGCCAGCTCCGCCGCGCTATAAAACTCCAGCCGCGCGACGATGCCAAAACGATCGCGTAGCGGGTTAGTCAACATCCCCGCCCGCGTCGTCGCCCCGATCAGCGTAAACGGCGGCAGGTCGAGCTTGACCGAACGCGCCGCCGGCCCTTCGCCGATCATGATGTCGAGCTGATAGTCCTCCAGCGCGGGGTACAAGATCTCCTCGACCACGGGCGACAGGCGATGGATCTCGTCGATAAACAAGACATCGTTCGGCTCTAGGTTAGTCAACAGCGCGGCCAGATCGCCCGCCCGTTCCAGCACCGGCCCCGAGGTGGTGCGCAGGTTGACCCCCATCTCACGCGAAATAATGTGCGCCAGCGTCGTCTTGCCCAGCCCCGGCGGGCCAAATAACAAGGTGTGATCGAGCGCCTCACCACGCTGCCGCGCCGCCGTGATGAAGATGTCGAGTTGTTCACGCGCCCGCGCCTGACCGACATATTCGGCCAAGCGTTGCGGCCGCAAGGCGCGCTCAAAGGCTTCCTCGTCCTTAGACGCCGGCGCGGGGGCGATGAGTCGGTCGGGTTCAAGCATCGTCATTTCTTCGCAAACACCCTGAGCGCCTGGCGTATCGCGTCTTCAACGCTAATCTCCGCAGGCAAGGCCTTCAGCACCGGCAAGGCCTCTTTGTCCGAATAGCCCAGAGCGATCAACGCGCTCAAGGCCTCATGCTGAACGCTGCCCGCACTATGCGTGCCACCGCCCACCGTCGGCAAGGCATCGGCAAGCTTACCCTTGAGTTCGAGCAACAAGCGCTCAGCCGTCTTTTTGCCGACACCGGGGACACGCGTGAGCGGGCCGATCTCTTGCAAGGCCACGCTCTGCGCCAGTTCATCGACGCTCATCCCGGACAACACGGATAAGGCCATCTTTGGCCCCACGCCCGTGATGCGCGTCAACAACCGAAACGCCTCGCGCTCTTTAGTGGTCAAAAAACCATACAACAATTGCGCGTCTTCGCGCACCACAAATTGGATGTAGAGACTGACCCGCTCACCGAGTGCGGGCAGGTTGTAGAACGAGCTCATCGGCACGGCGACCTCGTAGCCCACACCCTGACAATCGACCACGATCTGCGGCGGGGACTTTTCGATCAGGGTTCCCGTGAGACGACTAATCATAAAATCCGCCCCGCTTTGCGTCGCCGCCCCGCCGTCATAATCGCGCCCAGACCCTGTCCGCCGTGTGCGTGACAGATCGCACAGGCCAAGGCATCGGCCGCATCGGCAGTCGGTTCGGCGGGCAGGCTCAGCAAGCGTTTAACCATATGTTGCACCTGTATCTTATCGGCGTGGCCGTTGCCGACCACCGCCTGTTTCACCTGCAAGGCCGTGTATTCAAACACCGGCAACCCCATGTGCGTCAAGGCCGCGATGATCGCACCACGCGCCTGTCCTAGCAACAGGGTCGATTGCGGATTGACATTGACGAAGACCTTTTCCACCGCCGCCGCCTCGGGCTGGAACTGCGTCACCATCTCGCACACGCCCTTGAACAGGATGGCCAAACGCGGTGGCAGGTCGCCGGTCTCGGTACGCACGATGCCGCTGGCCAGATACACCAGACGCGACCCCGTCTGCTCGATCACGCCATAGCCGGTGATGCGTAGACCGGGGTCGATACCGAGTATCCGCACTCGGACCCTTATTCCGGCAACACGGCGGAGGTATAGACCTCCTGCACATCGTCCAGCTCGTCCAGCATATCGAGCATCTTCTGAAACTTGAGCGCGTGTTCAGGCGCGACATCATTTTCAGTCAATGCCTTCATCGTTACCTCGCTCAGCTCTGGCGACAAACCGGCTGCGGTTAACGCCTCTTTGACGGCGGTAAATCCTTGATAGGGACCCGTGATGACCTCGATCGCACCGTCCTCGTGCGTCAGCACATCGTCCGCGCCCGCCTCTAGCGCGACCTCCATAATGCGATCCTCGTCCGCACCGGGCGCAAAGACGATCTGTCCGCAGTGTTGAAACAGAAAGGCGACCGAGCCATCGGTACCCAAATTACCACCACATTTTGAGAAGGCGTGACGCACATCGGCCACCGTGCGGACGCGGTTATCGGTCAGGCAATCGACGATCACCGCCGCGCCGCCAGGGCCGTAACCCTCGTAACGCACCTCTTCGTAGCTCACGCCTTCGAGTTCGCCGGTGCCTTTTTTGATCGCACGGTCGATGTTGTCGGCCGGCATATTGACCTCTTTGGCCTTGTCCACCGCCACCCGCAGACGCGGGTTAAAGCCGATGTCGCCGCCGCCCATGCGCGCCGCGACGGTGATCTCTTTAGACAGGCGCGAGAAGACCTTGCCGCGTTTTTCGTCCTGCCGTCCCTTGCGATGTTGGATGTTCGCCCACTTAGAATGACCTGCCATTGCCGTGTTTCCTTAAATATCGTTACAAAACGCGCCTATTTTAGCCGATGCAGGTCGCGCACGAACGACACAATGCGCTATGCTTGACCTCCCTTTAACGCTGGAGCAAAAACCATGAGCAAGGCACAAGACTCTAAAAAAGAGACCAAGAAGGCGCCCGCCAAGACGATGAAAGAAAAGAAAGAGGCCAAGAAGGTCAAGCAAGACGAGAAAAACCGCACGGGGCCGTAATTAATGCTCTGCGTCGTGTGGGCGCACCACGCCTGAAAACACGCGCACCACGGCATAGGCCAGCCACGACCATAGGCGCGACACGCGGCCTAGGCGTTGCCATGTGGCCAATTCAATGGCATGACTACCGCGCGTCATGGCCGCCTCCAGACTGGCACGCAACGCCTTGGAGAAGGTCGCGTCCAGCACCACCACATTGGCCTCACGCGAGAGCCAGAGGCTGAATGGATCAAGGTTAGAGGAGCCGACCGTCGCCCATGCGCTGTCGATTACCGCCACCTTGGCATGCATAAAGCTGGCGTGATATTCACGGATCTCAATGCCATGCGCCAAAAACTCAGGGTAATAGGCGCGGCTGGCGTAGTGGATAATCCAAAAATCGGGGTGCCCCTGCAAGAGCAAGATGACGCGCACGCCCCGCCGCGCCGCCTCGATCAAGGCGCGGCGCATCGTCAGACGCGGTAGAAAATAGGCATTGGCGATGACGATCTCGTGCCGCGCGTGACGAATCGCCGCCAGATAACTGTCCTCGATGTCGCGACGGTGATGTAGATTGTCGCGCAAGACACATTGCGCGCGTTGCGTCCCCGGTGCCGTGGGCGTTGTCGGCCGCGGCACCGGGGACGCGTGGCGCAGGTGACGCCAGCAGAGATAACGCCACAGCCGCTGCGTCGCTGCGTGGATGTCGGCCAACACCGGCCCCGCGATCTGCACCGCGTAATCATAGCGATGGTCAGGGTGGCCGGGCGCATTGCAATCGTCGATGATGTTGATGCCGCCGACAAAGGCGGTCTCTGCATCGATGATCACGATCTTGCGATGCATACGGCGTAGGCGCGGCCACCCCAAACGCAGGGGGTGATAAACCAACAGGTCAACCCCGGCGATCTGCCAGTGGTGGCGGATATCTGCGTCGAGGTCACGCGCACCAAAACCATCTAACACGACGCGCACCTGCACCCCGCGCCGCGCCGCGTTAGACAAGGCGTGGGCCACGGCATAGCCCACGCGGTCGGCCACAAAGAGATAACTTTCGAGATGAACCTCGTGCGTGGCCGCGTCGATAGCGGCCAGCAAGGCGGGGAAATACGCCGCGCCATTTTCTAATAAGCGAACGCGATTACCCGGAACCACGATCAACGCGGCGCAAGATGCGCCGTTAAAACGGCGTGATCGGACAATCGGCGCCACGCCTCGCCATGCAGGACGGTCGCTGTCCGGACATTGAAGCCACGCACATAGATGCGGTCGAGCGTAAACAAGGGCAAGATCGCCGGAAAGCTACGCGCCGGTCGGCCATGCGCCACACCAAACACCTCAACCAAACCTAAGGCCTCCTCCAGATGGGCACAGGCGCGGCCCCGCCAATCGTTGAAATCGCCGGCGATGATCAGCGGCGCGCCGTCCGGCACTTGCGTGCGGATACGGCGAATGATCTGCGCCAGTTGCCGTAAACGGCTGCCCTCGGTCAAGGCGAGGTGCAGGCAGATCGCGTGTAAGGGCTGACCCAAGCCCGGCACATCTAACACGCAATGCAAGAGACCGCGCTGCTCAAAGGCATGGTCGGAGATGTCCTCGTTCTCCCATTCGAGGATAGGAAAGCGCGACAGGATGGCGTTGCCATGATCGCCTCGTTCATACACCGCGTTCTTGCCATAGGCGAAATCGCTCCACAGCTGCCCCGCAAGGAACTCGGACGACGGCGTCTCTGGCCAATTGGCGAAGCGTTTCTTACGCCGCGTGTGGTGCCCTTGCACCTCCTGCAAAAAGACGATATCCGGATGCAGGGCGTGGAGGCGGTCGCGCATCTCGTGCAGAACCATGCGCCCGCCAAAAAAGGACATACCCTTGTGCAGGTTGTAACTGGCAATATAGAGATTAGGCGCCGTCATGACACCCCACGCGCTGAATGGCCGCCGCATTGCTGGGCGAGAAACACGCCTCCGCGGCATCATTCCACGGCAACCAGCGTTGCGCCGTATGCTCTTCAGGGTTCAACACAACCGCCATAGGCGCGGCCACCTCTAGGCCAAAAACATGCTCGCGGTTATGCGTCGTGCCCGGCGCGTAGCGGTGTTGATAACAGGCGTAGATCGCATAGTCGGTGTGATACCCCCAATCGCTAAGACGATGTTCCGCAACCCGCAAACCCGTCTCTTCGTGCACCTCGCGCGCCACCGTTTGCAACAACGATTCACCCGCCTCTTGACTGCCGGTCACCGACTGCCACCAACCGGCATGGTCGGCGCGTTCGATCAACAAGACCTGCCGGTCAGGGGTGTGGATCACCACCAAGACCGAAATCGGTGTTTTGTATAGCGTGCTCACTCCGCCGCAAGCGGGGGGTTCTGCGTTTGCACCGTGCGCAAACGGATATGCAGTTCACGCAACTGCCGTTCGTCCACCACATTCGGCGCGTCGGTCATCTGACAATTAGCGCGCTGGGTCTTGGGGAAGGCGATCACATCGCGGATCGACTCAGAGCCGGTCATCAAGGCCAGCAAACGATCGAGGCCGAAGGCCAGACCGCCATGCGGCGGCGCGCCAAACTTGAGCGCATCGAGCAAGAAGCCAAACTTCGCCTGCTGTTCCTCGGCGCTGATATTGAGCGCGTCAAAGACCTTGGCCTGCACCGCTTGTCGATGGATACGCACCGAACCACCGCCCACCTCCCAACCATTTAAGACCATGTCATAGGCCTTAGACAGGGCCGCGCCCGGATTGCTCGTCAACAGGTCTTCGTGGCCATCTTTGGGCGCGGTGAACGGATGATGCAGCGCATCCCAACGGCCTTCGCCCTCGTTGAATTCGAACATCGGGAAATCGACCACCCAGAGCGGCGCCCAAGCGCGACCATCGACATGGCCCTTCTCGTGACCCACCTTGGCGCGCAAGGCACCTAAGGCATCATTGACCACCGTGGCCTTGTCCGCGCCAAAGAAAATCAGGTCGCCGTTTTGCGCCCCGGTGCGTTCTAACACGGCACGCAAGGCGGTCTCGGACAGGTTCTTGACGATGGGCGATTGCAGACCGGTCTCGTTCGGCTGGCTGACCTCGTTGACCTTGATATAGGCTAGCCCCTTCGCGCCGTAGATCTTGACGAACTCGGTATAGGCATCGATCTCGCCGCGCGTCAGGCTCGCACCGCCGGGGACGCGCAGGGCCGCGACGCGCCCTTTTGGATCGTTGGCCGGGGTTGAGAAGACCTTAAACGCCACCTCACGCATCAGATCGGTCGCCTCGGTGATCTCCAAGGTGACGCGCATGTCCGGCTTGTCCGAACCATAACGGCCCATCGCCTCGGCGAACGGCATACGCGGGAAGGGGTTGGGCAAGTCCACGCCCTGCGCGGCCTTAAACACCGAACGGATCATGCCTTCAACGAGGTCCATGATCGCGTCCTCGCCCATGAACGAAGTCTCTAAGTCCACTTGGGTGAATTCAGGCTGACGATCGGCGCGCAGGTCTTCGTCACGGAAGCAGCGGGCCATCTGGAAATAACGGTCGTAACCGGCCACCATCAACAACTGCTTGAACAACTGCGGCGACTGCGGCAAGGCGTAAAACATACCGTCGTGAACGCGCGAGGGGACGAGGTAATCGCGTGCGCCCTCCGGCGTGGAACGGGTCAGCGTCGGTGTCTCCACCTCGATGAAGCCGTTAGTGTCCAGATAATCGCGCATCAGTTTGGAGACGCGATAGCGCAGGCGCATATTGTTCTGCATCACCGGACGGCGCAGGTCGAGATAGCGATAGGTCAGGCGGATGGACTCGGACAGCGTCTCGTCGTCCAACTGGAAGGGCGGCGTCTCGCTCTCGTTCAGCACCTCGATGCTGCGCGTGACCACCTCGACCATGCCGGTCGGCAGGTTGGCGTTCTCGGAGCCGGCCGGACGGGCGCGAACCAAGCCGACGATACGCAACACAAACTCCGAACGCACCGCCTCGGCGATGGCGAAGGCCGCCGCCGTATCCGGATCGACCACCACCTGCACCGTGCCCTCGCGGTCGCGCAGGTCGATAAAGATCACCCCGCCATGATCGCGGCGACGATGCGCCCAGCCACACAATGAGACCTCTTGGCCGATGTCGGTTGCCCGCACGGCGCCGCAATAATGAGAACGCATGAAACTATCCTTTAATGACAGGAGCGGGGGGTGCAACCACCCCCATCGAGATGATGTATTTCAACGCCGCATCAACCGTGATCGTCAGCTCACGCGTATCGGCACGGCGCACGAAAAAATAAAAACCGTTGACCGGGCTAGGCGTGGTCGGGATAAACACCGCCACATGCTCATCCTCCAGACCCGTCGAAACCTCGCCGGGGACATGGGTCTGAAAGGCCAACGACCACGCCTCGGGATGCGGATAACGCACCAACAAGACCTTCTTAAAGGCGTTGCCATCGCTAGACAACAAGGTGTCGGAGACCTGCTTGACGCTGCCGTAGATGGAGTTGACCACCGGGATGCGCTTTAAGATGCTGTGCCACAGTTGCAAGAGTTTGCGGCCGATCAGGTTCGCCGCCAACAGCCCCGTCAACAGGATAACCGTCAGCGTCAAGACCACGCCGACACCGCGCACCGGCCCGAGCCAGTTTTTAGGGTGCCACGCCTCCGGTAACAACAACAGCGAGCTGTCCATCGCGCCAATCAAGGCATCGAGCACCCACACCGTAATGGCGAGCGGCACCCAGATCAACAGACCGGTGATGAAATAACGCTTCACGGCCGACATCATCATGATGCACAGCCAGAACAACCGCCCGTACCGCAGGCCGGCGCGGCGGTCTCCGCCTTGGTTTCGTTTTTAGGCGCGGCAGGCCCATTCTTAAAATCTGTCGCATACCAGCCGCTACCCTTCAAGGCAAAGCCCGCCGCCGTCACCTGCTTGGTATAGCTCGTCTCGCCGCACTGCGGGCAGACCGTCAACGCGGCATCGCTGACCTTGTGCATCTCATCGGCGGCATGGCCGCAGGCGGAACACTTATAGGCATAGATAGGCATAGGGCACCTCTAAAATAAAATTGAGGCCGATTATAACCCGCTACACCCCTGCTTGCGGCAAGAACAGCGCTAACCCAGCCAGCGACTCGCCTCGTCTAAGCCTTGGCTTAACGACGGCGGCTTCCCGTCGCGTTGACACTGAACTAAGGTAATCACGCGAATCGGCTGCTGAAACTGATGCAATTCGATCAGATCCAGCGTCCTGCCCTCACGCGTAGCCGTCCCACATACGACACCTGTCGCGTCCAAAGACACCGTACGCCGTTGCATCGAAAAATAGTCCCCCGGCGTCCACAACACCGCCTCAAAATCTTCAATCCGCCGGCACAGATCACCAACCTCGGAGACCGCAGCCTCAGCCAACCCCAGCCGATGCTGCGCAAAACGCGCTGCAATCACCGTAAACAAACCCTCCATGAAACGCAACGCCAGCGCGGCGCGCACCTCTAACTCGCTATCCATGGGGCAGAACAAGGCATGGTGATCAAAACTCCATGCCTGGCGCGGCTGGTCGTGTAGCAAAACGCCCTCCCGCTCCACCACACCAAAGTCATCATGCACCGTGTACTGCGCCGTCAGCAAGGCATGGAGCGCATGACACCCGCCACCATGCTGCGCGGCATATTCACGCGCCTCAGGGCTACGACACAAGATGTCCGCAATCTCATCCGGGGTCGCAAACAGCGCCCGCACAAGAGGCTGACTCAGAAAGGCGTCATGCTTAATAAGCAACGGGTGAGGGAGTGCCGCGACACGCTCTTGCACGAAGGCCCACGCATGTGCAAACGCAGGCCAATAGGGCGCGGGAAACGCACAGGCATGGAGCAAGCGAGCATCGACGCGTTCCACGCCACGGCGCAACACGGCGAGCGCCGTCGCATCGACCCCCGAGGTCTTAGGGTGCAGCCAAGAAAGGCCTTTGCTCACAACCGTTAGAACGGAACATCGTCCTCTGGGCCACCGTCAAACGGGGTAGGTGCTGCGGCTGGGCGGGCGGAAGGGGTACGGGCTTCAAAGTCCGCCCCCCCGTCCTCAAAGGGTGCGCTACTACCGCCACTGCGGCCACCGAGCATCTGCATCCGGTCGCCGCGTATCTCCGTCGTGTAGCGATCGGCACCGGTTTTGTCCTGCCACTTACGCGTACGCAGACTACCTTCGACATAGAGTGCGCTGCCTTTTTTAAGGTATTGCGCGCAAATCTCGGCCGTCTTGCCGAAGAAGGCCACCGTATGCCACTCCGTCACCTCTTGCATCGCGCCGCTTTTATCCTTGAACTTATCGGTCGTCGCCAGACGCAGGTTAGCCACCGCGTCACCGCTAGGCAGATAACGCACCTCCGGGTCCGCACCGAGGTTACCGATCAAGATTACTTTATTGACTGAAGCCATGTGTTTCCCCAAAAGATAGGTGCGGCATCACACCGCAGAACGCGCATTGTAACCAATCTGCCGCGTCTACGCCCGACAGACCGCCAACACCGCCGCACCGTAATGCTCCAGCTTTTTCGCGCCCATGCCAGGGATACCACTTAACGCGGCGACATCCTGCGGCCTAGCCGCGGCGATAGCCGCCAAGGTGGCGTCGTGAAAGATGACATAGGCCGGTACCTCGTGCGCCTTGGCCGTCTCACTGCGCCACACCCGCAAGGCATCAAACAGGGCATGGCCAGCGACATCCAGGCCCTGCGTCGCCCCGCCGCGACGCACCTCCTTGGCCGCGCGTTTTACCTCTACGCTACGGCGCAGAGACACCGTCACCTCGCCCTTCAATACCGGCCGCGCGGCCGCCGTCAGCTTTAAGGCACCATGACCACCGTGATCGATCTCCAGATAATCCATCGCCACCAGTTGCCTAAATACCGCGCGCCATTCTTTTTCGGACAGCTCGCGACCGATACCGTAGGTGCTCAGGTTTTGATGTCCCCATTGCCTCACCCGCTCGCTGTCACTGCCGAGCAGCACGGCGATCACCTGCCCCGCGCCAAAGCGTTGTCCGGTGCGAAAGACGCAGGACAGGGCCTTCTGCGCCGCCAGGCTGCCATCCCAGGTCTGCGGCGGGTTGAGGCACAGATCGCAATTACCACACGGCGCGCTCGCCTCGCCAAAATGGGCGAGCAGGCGTTGGCGGCGACAGGTGGCCGATTCGCACAGGGCGAGTAGCGTGTCCAAGCGCGCGTGGGCGAGGCGTTTATAGGTCAGCTCCGCCTCGCCCGCATCGATCATGTGCCGCTGTTGCACGACATCGCCCAAGCCATAGGCCATCCACGCCTCGGCCGGATCACCGTCACGCCCGGCGCGGCCGGTCTCTTGGTAATAGCCCTCAATACTTTTGGGCAAGTCCAGATGAGCGACGAAACGCACATCGGGTTTATCGATGCCCATGCCAAAGGCGATGGTCGCGGTCATCACGATGCCGTCTTCGCGCAGAAAGCGGTCTTGATGTTGCCGGCGCATCGAAGCGTCCATCCCGGCGTGATAGGGCAAGGCGTTGACCCCGTGTTGATTCAAAAACGCCGCCGTCTCCTCGACCTTTTTGCGCGATAGACAATAGACGATACCCGCCTCGCCCAGATGCCCGGCACGAATAAAGGCTAACAATTGCTGGCGCGCGTTATCTTTATCGACGATGCGATAACGGATATTCGGCCGGTCAAAACTCGCGACAAACTGGCGCGCCGCGTGCAGGCTGAGTTTGTCGATGATCTCGGCGCGCGTCTCGCTGTCCGCCGTCGCGGTCAGGGCGATGCGGGGGATCTCCGGATAGCGTTCGGCCAACACCGAGAGCTGGATATATTCGGGACGGAAATCGTGCCCCCATTGCGATACACAATGCGCCTCGTCGATGGCAAACAAGGCCAATTTAGCCTCGCGCCCTAGGCGATCGAGCAGGGCCAGAAAGCGCGCCGTCATCAGCCGTTCTGGGGCGACATAGATAATGTCGTAACCGCCGGTCAGCATCCCGTTTTCGACCCGCGCTGCCTCATTGCCACTGAGCGACGAATTGAGATAGGCCGAACGGATGCCCAGCTCGGTCAAGGCCGCAACCTGGTCGTGCATCAAGGCGATCAACGGCGAGACCACGATGCCCACACCGGGACGCAACAAGGCCGGGATTTGATAACACAGCGACTTGCCGCCGCCGGTCGGCATCAGGGCGAGCGCGTCCCGCCCGGCCACCACCTCGGCAATGATCTCGGCCTGTTGGCCCCGAAACGCCGGGTAGCCAAAGACCTCATTAAGCACGCCCAGCGCCGTCTTCACGGCCCCCCCTCAACCCGCATCAAAACGGAATATCGCCATCCTCAAACGAGGCCGCCGAGGGTGGGGGCGCAGAGGCGGCCGGCGGCGCATACGACGCGGCGGGCGTGGCCTGCCGAGCCGGTGGGGGCGACGAGAAGCCGTTATCGTTCGGCAGCGTCGGCGGCGCGACGCGATCGCGCAGGTTTTGCAACACCCGCTCCAAGGCGCGGCCGGCACGGTTGCCGCTGATGATCTCACCCGCCGTGCAGCGGTCGGCCGGATCAAAAAACTCGACCATGTCCATGCTCACCTGCGGCTGACCTTCCCACTCGCGCTCTTCGCGTCGCAAGACCACGCCTATGGGCTGGTTCATCAACGCCGGGAAGACCTCCGCCTGCATCGCCACGCGCCCACCCTGTTCGCGATCCCACGCCTCGATCGTGTCCATCGTGGTGTCGATCTGCTTCAGATTCAGACAGGTCATCAAGGCCGAGAGACGGGCGTGCGAAAACTCAATGCGCTCGCCACTAGCCTTGGTCAGCCACAGACGCAGACCCCGCGCCACCTGCCCCTCCGCCGTTTCAAACACAAACTCGATGCCCTTGGTGCCAGTGCCCGCGACGCGTTCCCGCGCCAGCGTAAAGCGTCCCACATACGCGCCCGAGGTCTCGATCCGCACCCCATCACCCGCCTCTAATTGCACCGCCAAACCGTCATCCCGCGTATAGCTTGTCATGCTGCCCCCGTTAAATTAAACCGCCCGTGTAAATTCAGCATGCGTCAGCAAATGCCGCACGCCCTCTTCGTCCCAGCCCAACTGGCTGACCTTGAGCAAGACCGCGCCCTCCTCGGGCAACACCGTCACCGCCTCGACGCCGGTAAACACCGTCAACTGGCTGGCGAGGTGTTGCGCCCGCACCGCATCCAACGGACCGACATGAAACATCTGCGTCTTGACCCTGGGCGGCGCTGTCATGGTCATCGCCACGATCAACCACGCCCCCATCAAGACGGCACAAAAGACAAAGGCTGCCGCAAAGCCGTAGTGCTGTGCCAACCAACCACCGACCACACCGCCCGTAAACAAGCCCAAGGCCTGCGCGGTATTGTAGACCCCCATCGCCGTCCCCTTGGCCTCGGGCGGCGCGATCTTAGAAACCAACGACGGCAGGCTGGCCTCTAAGGTATTAAAGGCCACAAAATAGAGCAACAAGGCGACCACCACGCCCCAAAAAGAATCCATGCTCGCGGCCAACAGCAACTGCGCGATCAGCATCAAGGCGATCGAGGCGACAAACACCGGCTTCATCTGACCGCGTTTTTCGGCCACGATAATGGCCGGGATCATCAACACAAACGAGATCAAGACCACCGGCAGATAGACCTGCCAATGTTGTTCAACCGCCAAGCTCTGTTTTAAGGCAAACGGCACCACGACAAACATCGCCATCTGCGCGGCATGCAAGGCAAAGATGCCAAAATTCAGGCGCAACAACGCGCCCTGGCGCAGACAATCGAGCAGCCGTGCCGGGTTGGTTTGGGCATCCGAGTGAAACGCCGTCACGCCCGGGTTGGGGGTATAAAACCGGACCACGGCCATCGCCGCTAGGGTCAACACGCCCGTCAGCAGGAACATCCCTGGCACGCCTATCCACGCATAGAGCAGCGGCCCAGCGGCCATCGAACCGGCGAAGGTCAGGCCGATGGTCATGCCTATCGTCGCCATCGCTTGGGTGCGTTTTTCTTCCCGGGTGAGGTCAGCCAACAAGGCCGTCACCGCGGCCGAGATCGCACCGGCCCCTTGTAAGGCGCGGCCAAAGATAATGCCGTAGATGCTATCGGCATTGGCCGCCACGAAACTGCCCAGCGCGAAGATCAGCAAGCCGAGCAGGATGACCGGCTTGCGGCCATAGCGATCAGAGGCCATGCCAAAAGGGATCATCAACAACGCCTGCGTCAGGCCATACGCGCCGAGGGCGAGGCCAATCAGGGTGTGGTCATCGGTCAAGGTCTCGGCATAGAGCGCGAACACCGGCAGGATGAGGAACATGCCCAGCATACGCAGGCCAAAGATCGCCGACAGCGAGCTAATAGCACGGCGTTCGGTGCGCGTTAGCGACACCGAGACAGTAGGAGTAACGGGAACAGTCACGAAAGGTTTCATATAACGGCTTCGATGCCGTATATTATCCGGTTTGCACTGCATACGGCCACAGCAATGATCCGAATCCGGGGTGCGCGCACCCATAATCTTAAAAACATCGACCTAGACCTGCCTCAACACCAGTTGATTGTCATCACTGGCCTGTCCGGGTCGGGCAAATCGTCGCTGGCCTTTGACACGCTCTACGCCGAGGGACAACGCCGCTATGTCGAATCACTGTCGGCCTATGCGCGGCAATTTCTACAGCTGATGGAAAAACCTGATGTCGATCTCATCGAGGGCCTCTCGCCCGCCATCGCCATCGAACAAAAGGCCACCAGCCACAACCCGCGCTCCACCGTCGGCACCGTCACCGAGATCCACGATTACCTGCGCCTCTTATTCGCCCGCGCCGGCACCCCGCGTTGCCCCGATCACGGCATCGAACTCGCCGCGCAGACCATCTCGCAGATGGTCGATCACTGTCTCACCCTGCCGGAAGAGACGCGACTAATGATCCTCGCGCCGCTGGTCGTGGGGCGTAAGGGCGAGCAAGTCGGCCTGATCGACGAACTGCGCGCGCAAGGCTTTGTGCGCGTGCGCATCGACGGCACGGTGCACGAGATCGACGCCGTGCCCAAGCTCGAAAAGAATAAGAAGCATACCGTCGAGGTGGTCATCGACCGCGTCAAGATACGCCCCGACATCAAACAACGCCTCGCCGAATCCTTCGAGACCGCCTTGCGCCATTCCGAAGGTCGCGCCCTCGCCGTCGAGATGGATAACAGCCGCGAACACCTATTCTCCGCCAAGTTCGCCTGCCCGGCCTGCGACTACGCCTTGCCCGAACTCGAACCGCGCCTGTTCTCCTTCAACAACCCCATGGGCGCCTGCCCGCGTTGCGATGGCCTCGGCCACATCCAATTCTTCGACCCTGAACGCGTCGTCGCCTTCCCGCATCTGTCCTTGGCCTCGGGTGCCATCAAGGGCTGGGATAGACGCAACGCCTTCTTCTATCGCATGTTGGAGGCCTTAGCCCAGCATTACGGCTTTGACCTGGAACTACCCTGGGATACCTTACCTGAACGGGTGCGTGAGATCGTTCTAAACGGCAGTGGCGACGAGGTTTTAGGCTTCTCATATCTCGCCGAGAGCGGCAAGAGCAGCGTGCGCAAACACACCTTCGACGGTGTCATCCCCTCGCTAGAGCGGCGTTACAAAGAGAGCGAATCGCAGATGGTGAAGGAAGACCTGGCCAAGTACATCGCCACCTGCACCTGCCCAGAGTGCGATGGCAGCCGTCTACGGCGCGAGGCGCGCCATGTCACCGTCGGTGGCGCGCACCTACACGAGCTCGCGCACCTGCCCATAGGCGAATCACTGGCCTTTTTCAAGGCGCTCGCCCTCGACGGCTACCGCGCCCAGGTCGCCGACAAGATCGTGCACGAGATCTGTTCGCGCCTAGGTTTTCTCAATAATGTCGGCCTCAATTACCTCTCCCTAGACCGCTCCGCCGACACCCTTTCCGGCGGCGAGGCACAACGCATCCGCCTCGCCTCGCAGATCGGCTCCGGCCTCACCGGCGTGATGTATGTCTTGGACGAACCCTCGATCGGCCTACACCAACGCGACAACGACCGCTTGCTCGGTACCCTGCGTCACCTGCGCGACCTCGGCAACACCGTCATCGTCGTCGAACACGACGAAGACGCCATCCGCAGCGCCGACTTTATCGTCGACATGGGGCCGGGTGCAGGCGAACACGGCGGCGAGATCCTCGCCCAAGGCACACTCGCCGACATCCTTGCATGTGAGCGCTCACTGACGGCTGATTACCTAACAGGTCGCACGACCATCCCCATCCCACCGCGCAATCCAGGGCGTGACGAGCGCCGACTCCGGCTCACCGGTGCCACCGGCAACAACCTAAAATCGGTCACCCTCGACCTGCCCCTCGGTCAATTCATCTGCATCACCGGCGTCTCCGGCTCCGGCAAATCCACCCTCATCAACGACACGCTGTACACCCAAGTCGCCGCCTTAGTAAACGGCGCCTCCGCCACGCCCGCGCCGTTCGAAAGCCTCACCGGCGTAGAGTTCTTCGACAAGGTCGTCAATGTCGATCAATCGCCCATCGGCCGCACGCCGCGCTCCAACCCCGCCACCTACACCGGCCTCTTCACCCCCATCCGCGACCTCTTTGCCGGCGTACCGGCTGCCCGCGAACGCGGCTACGAACCGGGGCGGTTCTCCTTCAATGTCAAAGGCGGGCGTTGCGAGGCCTGCCAAGGCGATGGCCTCATCAAGGTCGAGATGCACTTCCTGCCCGACATCTATGTCCCCTGCGATGTTTGCCACGGCCACCGCTACAACCGCGAGACGCTGGAGATCGAATACAAAGGACGCAATATCCGCCAAGTGCTAGAGATGACCGTCGAAGAGGCCAACACCTTCTTCGCCGCCGTCCCCGTCGTCAAGCGCAAACTGCAAACCCTGATGGATGTCGGCCTCACCTACATCCGCCTTGGCCAATCCGCCACTACGCTGTCCGGCGGCGAGGCGCAGCGCGTCAAACTCGCCCTAGAACTCTCCAAACGCGACACCGGCCGCACCCTCTACATCTTGGACGAACCCACCACCGGCCTGCATTTCCACGACATCTCGTTGCTGCTCACCGTATTGCAACGCCTGGTCGCACATGGCAACACCGTCATCGTCATCGAACACAACCTCGATGTCATCAAGACCGCCGATTGGATCGTCGACCTCGGCCCTGAAGGCGGTGATGGCGGTGGCTACATCGTCGCCGAAGGCACGCCCGAGGCGATCGCCGCCAACCCGGCCAGCGTCACCGGCCATTACCTCAAACGCCTACTCAAAGATCATGTCTGAACCCATACGACTCTCCAAACTCATGTCCGAACGCGGCCTCTGCTCCCGCCGTGAGGCCGATGTCTATATCGAACGCGGCTGGGTCTGGGTCGATGAGGTGCAAGTGGACACCTTAGGCACCAAGGTTGCGCCCGACTGCACCATCCGCCTGAACCGCGAGGCCGCCTTGCAACAATCACAGCGCGTCACCGTGTTGCTGCACAAGCCCGTCGGCTATGTCTCTGGCCAACCCGAACCGGGCTATGAACCCGCCGTCGTCCTCATCAAACCCGAACACCGCTGGACGGACGCCCCCAGCCCGGCCTTTAGCGGCCACTGGCTCAAAGGCCTCGCCCCCGCCGGACGGCTAGACATCGACTCGACCGGGCTTTTAGTGCTGACCCAAGACGGGCGCATCGCCAAACAACTGATCGGCGAAGATTCCGACATCGAAAAAGAATATCTCGTGCGCGTGGCAGGCCGGCTCTCGGAGGAAGGGATGCGGCTGTTGAACCACGGTCTGTCGCTAGACGGCAAGCGCTTGATCCCGGCGCAGGTCTCTTGGCAAAATGAGGATCAACTGCGCTTCATCCTAAAAGAGGGCAAGAAACGCCAGATCCGCCGCATGTGCGAACTGGTCGGCCTGCGCGTCGTCGGCCTCAAACGCGTGCGCATCGGCCGCATCATGCTCGGCAATCTGCCCATGGGCGAATGGCGCCTCTTGCGCCCTGACGAAGGGTTTTAGTGCCGCATCCTCGTGGGCATCATCGCCAGGTCCACCCGATCGCCGACCTTCAGCCCCAGAAACTCGGCCGCTGAGGCACGATTAGCGGCGATCTCGACGAGGCCGTTGGCGTTGACATGCCAAAACACCTCGCCTTTATCCGCCTCGGCAAAGGTGCGCCGCCACGACAGGGTACGCCCCTTGACGGTCATCCCTTCCGCAGACGAAAACATAGCGCCACGCAGGCCCGTCCACGCATTGCCGTAGTGGTCAATATAGATAACTCGGGGGAGGTCAGACGGATCAAAGACAACCTGTAAGTCGAGTACAGGCTCTAGCCCATCGGACGCAACGGCATCACCGCGTGCCAGACGCGCCGCAATCGGCGCGAAGAGGTCACGACCATGGAAGGTGTCCGACAGGTGTTCTGGTCGCCAGAGGATGCGGTAGATCTCTGTCCGCTGCGCGCGTTGGGCGCGCACGGACAACAGACCGTTGTCGGGGCCAACAAACCAGACCCCATCGGCCCGTACCGCGACCGCCTCGCGCGGCCCGCCCACACCCGGATCGACCACCGCCAAGACCACCGTCTCGGCTGGAAACGCGAAGGCGTCCAACAGGTGCGCGCCGGCATGGGCGTTGAAATCGGGTAGATCATGGCAGAGATCGACGATAGGGATGCCGGGCGCCTCGCGATGCAAGACGCATTTGACCTGCCCCACATACGGGTCAGCCCAACCGTAATCCGTCAGCAGCACGATCATGTAGCGCCCTTTTTAAGCATCCGCCCAGAAAACACAAAAGCCGGCACGATGGCCGGCTTTCAGTATGCCGCAAATACTTACTCTGCGGCAGCGTCTGCGTCAGTCCCGCGATCGACCAGTTCGACCAAGGCCATCGGTGCGTTATCGCCGACGCGGAAGCCGTACTTGAGGATACGCACATAGCCGCCCGGACGCGTCATGAAACGCGGGCCCAGGTCGTTAAACAGCTTGCTGACCAGGTCACGATCGCGCAGGCGGTCAAAGGCGAGGCGACGATTAGCCAGGCTAGGCTTCTTGCCGAGGGTGATCAGCGGCTCAACGACGCGACGCAGTTCCTTGGCCTTAGGCAGGGTGGTTTTGATGACTTCATGCTGCAACAAGGCAATCGACAGGTTGCGAAGCAAGGCCAGACGATGGCTAGAAGTACGGTTTAGTTTACGATTGGAGAGACGGTGACGCATATCAACCTCGATTTAAATTAGGACGATCCAAGCCCGCAGGTGGCCAGTTTTCAAGCTTCATACCCAGCGAGAGGCCTCGAGCCGACAAAACATCTTTAATTTCATTCAAAGACTTACGGCCAAGATTCGGAGTTTTAAGGAGTTCATTCTCGGCGCGCAAGACCAGATCGCCGATGTAATAGATGTTTTCAGCCTTGAGGCAGTTGGCCGAACGCACGGTGAGTTCCAACTCATCGACCGGGCGCAGGTAGACGCCACCAATCTGCGCTGTTGCCGCCGAGACCTGCACCGACTCGATGTCACCCCCTTGTAGCTCAGCAAACGGGAGCAACTGGGCAATCAACACCCGCGCCGCGGCACGCACAGCCTCTTCCGGATCGATCACGCCATTGGTTTCAATCTCTAGGATGAGCTTATCCAAGTCGGTACGCTGTTCAACACGCGCCGCTTCAACGCTGTAGTTCACGCGGCGCACCGGGCTAAACAGGGCATCGATGGGAAGGCTACCCACGCTCTGCGCCTCATCCGCACGCACGCGCACGCTGGACGGCTCATAACCACGGCCGGCGGAGATCGTAATCTCCATCTCCAGACGACCGCCTTGAGTGACCCGTGCGAGCACATGATCCGGGTTGAGGATCTCAACCTCAGCGCCGGCCACGATATCCGCGGCCGTCACAATGCCCGCGCCTTCTTTTTTGACCTGTACACGCGTGTGATCACGGCCATGTAACTTAACGGCCAAACCTTTCAGGTTTAACAGGATATCGACAACATCTTCTTCCACGCCATCAATGGTGGAATACTCATGCACCACGCCTGTAATGCTGACTTCAGTCGGGGCATAGCCCTCCATCGACGACAGCAAGACACGGCGCAGGGCATTCCCCAGCGTATGGCCGTAACCACGCTCGAAAGGCTCTAGCGTAATCCGCGCTTGACGAGGGGAAACGCTGTCAACCTCAACGATGCGCGGTTTAAGCAATTCTCCGGTTTGAGACATAATATGTTCCTTGGTGTAGCGCCTATATCAGACTAGGCCGCCAAATTACTTCGAATACAACTCGACAATGAGGTTTTCATTGATGGTCGGCGGGAGCTCGGCGCGCGTAGGCATCGCCTTATAAGTGCCCTTAAGCGCCTTGACATCAACCTCAACCCACTCAGGGAAGCCACGGCTTTGTGCCGCAGCAACCGCACCGGTCACCCGCAGATGGCTCTTGGCGCGCTCAGCAATCTCAACCACATCACCCGCCTTGACTTGATAGGACGGGATGTTGACGCGACGACCATTAACGAGGACACCGTTGTGACGCACGACCTGACGCGCCTCGGTGCGCGAAGCACCAAAGCCCATACGGTAGGCCACGCTATCCAGACGCGATTCGAGGATCTGCAACAGGTTCTCGCCGGTCACGCCCTTGCGGTCAGACGCGACCTTATAGGTCAGACGGAACTGGCCTTCGAGCACGCCATAGATACGGCGAACTTTTTGCTTTTCACGCAAGTGAACCGCATAGTCAGACAGACGCTGATTCTTTGCACCATGCTGACCAGGGCGCGATTCACGGCGCTCAACGGCACATTTATCGGTAAAGCAACGCTCACCTTTGATGAACAGCTTCTCGCCTTCGCGGCGGCACTGACGGCATTTGGGGTCGGTATTACGAGCCATATGAGTGTCTCCTTAGGTTAGATACGACGCTTCTTGGGCGGACGGCAGCCGTTATGCGGCATAGGCGTCACATCCGAGATGCTGACAATCTTAAAGCCCAACAGGTTGAGGGCACGAACGGAGGAATCACGACCCGGACCCGGGCCCTTGACTTGAACCTCAAGGTTTTTTACGCCAGACTCTTGCGCGATCTTGCCGGCATTCTCAGCCGCGACCTGAGCCGCGAACGGGGTGCTCTTACGCGAACCCTTAAAGCCCGCACCGCCCGAAGTCGCCCACGCCAAGGCATTGCCCTGACGGTCGGTGATGGTGATGATGGTGTTATTGAAGGACGCGTGGACATGCGCAATGCCGTCCACTACATTCTTCTTAACCTTTTTGCGCACGCGGGCGCTTGTATTTGATTTAGCCATGAGAGTTTATCCTGCCGTTATTTCTTATTCTGCATCTGCTTACGCGGGCCCTTACGGGTACGCGCATTGGTGCGGGTACGCTGACCACGCAACGGCAGACCACGACGATGACGCTGACCGCGATAGCAGCCCAGATCCATCAAGCGTTTGATGTTCATCGTAACTTCACGACGAAGATCGCCCTCGACGGTGAACTTTTGCACACCGTCACGGAGTTTATCGATTGCCGCATCATCAAGATCTTTCATCTTGGTGGTGGGCGCAATACCCGCCTGCTCACAGATTAGTTGAGCACGCGGACGACCGATGCCGTAGACGGCCGTCAATGCGATTACGGCATGTTTGTGGTTGGGGATATTTACCCCAGCGATACGGGCCATCAGAAACTCCGCGCAGAAAACAAAAGATTATACAAAATTAGCTCCAAGTTATCAACCGAAAAAACGGCCGCTAACAAAACTTGCCCACACCAAGATTAACCCTGGCGTTGCTTATGCCTTGCCTCAGTACAAATCACGCGCACCACACCCTTGCGGCGGACGATCTTACACTTACGACAAACCTTCTTTACCGATGCTTGAACACGCATGTTCGGCTCCTTAAAACGCAACAATCAAACTCAACAATCAAACTCAGCGACCTAAAAAGTTGCCGCCCTTAAAGTTTGCCTTCTTCAGCAAACCCTCATACTGATGCGACATCATGTAGGCCTGAACCTGGGACATGAAATCCATCGAAACGACCACTAAGATCAACAAACTGGTGCCGCCAAAGTAAAACGGCACATTCCACTTCAAGATCAAAAATTCAGGCAACAAACACACCAAGGTGATATAGACCGCACCGACTACCGTCAACCGCGTCATGATCTTGTCGATATAACGCGAGGTCTGCTCACCGGGACGAATCCCAGGCACAAACGCACCGCTCTTCTTAAGGTTATCCGCCGTCTCACGCGGGTTAAACACCAAGGCCGTGTAGAAGAAACAGAAGAACACAATCGCCGTCGCATACATCAACACATAGAGTGGCTGACCGGGCGACAGGGCCGTGCCCACATCACGCAACCAAGTCATGCCATCACCGGCACCAAACCAGCCCGCCAAGGTGGCCGGGAAGAGGATGATGCTCGACGCAAAGATCGGTGGGATCACGCCGGCCATATTGACCTTGAGCGGCAGGTGCGAACTCTGCCCGCCATAGACCTTATTACCGACCTGACGCTTGGCGTAGTTGACCAAGATCTTGCGCTGACCGCGCTCGACAAAGACCACCAAGCCAATCACCAAGATCGCGCCGATAAACAACAACAAGGCCAAGGGGATAGAGAACGCCCCGGTCCGAGTTAATTCTAGGGTGCCGCCGATCGCCGAGGGCAGACCCGCTGCGATACCGGCAAAGATGATCATCGAGATGCCATTACCCAAGCCGCGCTCGGTGATCTGCTCACCCAACCACATCAAGAACATCGTGCCGGCCACCAAGGTCAACATCGTGGTGACGCGAAACGCCATACCCGGATCGATCACCAGCCCCGCTTGTCCTTCCAACATGATCGAGATACCGATCGCCTGGAAGGTCGCCAAGACCACCGTGCCATAACGCGTGTATTGCGTAATCTTGCGCCGCCCGGCCTCGCCTTCCTTCTTCAGCGCCTCCATGGTCGGTGAAACCACCGTCAACAGCTGCATGATGATGGACGCGGAGATGTACGGCATGATGCCCAAGGCGAACACGGTAAAACGCTTCAGCGCGCCGCCCGAGAACATGTTGAACATGCCCAAGATGCCGCCTTGCTGTGACTTAAACAACTCCGCCAACACCATCGCATCGATGCCCGGCACCGGGATATGCGCGCCGATACGATAGACGACCAAGGCCCCGATGAGGAACCACAAGCGTTGCTTGAGGTCGCCCATCTTGGACATTTGCGGTAGGCTGGCCGTCACGGACATAGGAAGTGTCTAGCGTTTCGTTTAATTAAGCAGCGGTTTTAGGTGCTGTTTTAGCGGTTTTAGCAACCAGCTTAGTCGCAACCTTAGCCACGAGTTCAGTCACCGTACCACCCGCCGCCTCGATGGCCGCGCGGGCGCCGACCGTCACACCCAAACCCGTAATCGTCACCGCTTTGTCGATGCCGCCGGCCAAGATCACCTTGGCACTACGCGTCATCTGCGGCACCAAACCGGCTTGCAACAAGACCAACAGGTCGATCGCATCAACCGGCAACAGGGCGATATCAGCCAAACGAACCTCGGCCTTGAAGGCGCGATCCAGAGAGACGAAGCCACGCTTAGGCAGACGACGCGCCATCGGCATTTGACCGCCCTCGAAGCCGACCTTGTGGAAACCACCAGCGCGGGATTTTTGACCCTTATGGCCACGACCGCAGGTCTTGCCCAGGCCCGAACCAATACCACGGCCTAAGCGTTTTTTGGAGTGCGTGCTGCCCTCAGCCGGTTCAATAGAATTGAGATACATTAGATAGCCTCGCTCTTCAACAGATAGCGCACCGCGTTGATCATACCGCGATTAGATGGGGTGTCCTCGACCATAACCGTCTGACCGATACGGCGCAGACCTAAGCCACGGACACAGGCGCGATGCGCTTGGATCGTGCCGATCACGCTCTTGACCTGCGTGACCTTGATTTTTCCAATTAGGGTAGTCATCGCGCTTACTCCGTGATGTCCGCAACCGACTTACCGCGCTTAGCGGCAATATCGGCAGGGGTATTGAGTTGCATCAAACCGTTCAGCGTAGCGCGAACGACATTGTTTGCGTTGGTAGAACCCAAGCACTTAGCCAGCACATTGGTCACGCCCATTACCTCGAAGACGGCGCGCATTGCACCGCCGGCGATGATGCCCGTACCTTCAGAGGCCGGCTGGATCAGGACCACAGCGGCGCCATGACGACCGACCACCGCGTGATGGAAAGAACCGTTTTTCATCGGGATCTTGACCATGTTACGACGCGCCTCGTCCATGCCTTTTTGCACAGCCACCGGCACTTCGCGGGATTTACCCTTGCCCATACCGACCGTGCCATCGCCATCGCCGACCACCGTCAAGGCGGAGAAGGCCATGATACGACCGCCCTTAACCGTCTTTGAGACGCGGTTCACGGCGATCATCTTCTCGCGCAGGCCGTCGCTGACTTCTTCTTGTTTATGCTGTTGTGGTTTAGCCATCATCTTCCCCGCTAATTAGAACTGCAAGCCATGCTCACGGGCAGCATCGGCAAGCGCCTTGATGCGACCATGATAGGCAAAACCGCTACGATCGAACGCCACGCGCTCAACGCCAGCCGCCTTGGCCTTTTCGGCGACACGCTGACCCACCAAGGCTGCAGCAGCAGCATTGCCACCGTTCTTGATCTGACCGCGCATCTCTTTCTCAGCCGTAGAGGCTGAGGCCAAAACCGACGCACCATCGGCGGCAATGACTTGTGCATACATATGCGAATTGGTGCGGTGCACACACAGGCGCGCCACCACGAGTTCGGCAATCTTTGCGCGGGTTTTACGCGCACGGCGCTGACGCCGGATTCTGCTATCCATGACCTTAACTCCGGGTTATTTCTTCTTAGTCTCTTTAATCGAGACCACTTCATCAGCATAACGCACACCCTTGCCTTTATAAGGCTCCGGCGGACGATACGCGCGAACATCGGCGGCCACTTGGCCTACCTTCTGCTTATCGGCACCCTTGATAAGGACCTCCGTCTGGGTCGGTGTTGTCACCGTCACGCCCGCAGGCACATCATGCACCACCGGGTGAGAAAAACCCAAAGACAGATTGAGCTTGTCACCTTGCGCCTGGGCACGATAACCCACGCCAATCAAGGTCAACTTACGCTCAAAACCCTTGCTCACGCCGACGATCATATTGGCCAACAGGGCGCGAACGGTACCCGACATCGCATGGGCGAAACGGCCATCATTCGCCACCGAAACCTGCAACTGGCCATCAGCATGAACCACCTTGACATCGGCAACCAAGGCCTGCGTCAAGGAACCCAGCGGACCCTTAATGGTAATCGCCGCGGCAGAGAGAGCAACCTCAACACCTGCCGGAACAGCCACTGGACTTTTAGCAACTCTAGACATATCTCACCTTTGCCAAAAAATCACGCAACCACGCAGAGGACTTCGCCGCCCACGCCCAGGCTACGCGCCCGGCGATCGGTCATGACGCCTTGCGAGGTGGAGATAATCGCCACACCCAAGCCGTTCATCACGCGCGGCAGATCGTCACTGCCTTTATAAATACGCAAGCCCGGACGGCTTACGCGCTCAATCTTGCCGATAACCGGCTGGCCTGCGTAATACTTCAAGGCCAACTCAATCTCAGACTTGGCGCCGTCTTGACGGACCACAAAACCATCGATATAGCCCTCATCACGCAACACACCGGCAATCGCCGCCTTGAGGCGCGATGCAGGCATACGCACAGAGGTCTTTTCGACCAACTGCGCATTGCGAATGCGAGTCAACATATCGGCGACGGGATCGCTCATGCTCATATTCTTCTCCTTACCAACTAGCCTTGACGATGCCCGGGACTTCACCGCGCATAGCCAGCTCACGAATCTTGATACGGCACAGACCAAACTTACGGAACACGCCACGCGGACGGCCGGTGATCTGACAACGGTTACGCAGGCGCACCGGGCTTGCATTACGCGGCAGCTCCTGCAGCGCCAGACGCGAGGCGTAACGATCTTCATCGCTGCGCTTCACATCATTCGCCGCCGTCAACAAGGCCGCGCGTTTTGCCGCGAACTTCTTAACCGCATTACGGCGCTTTGCTTCACGATTGATCAACGAGGTTTTAGCCATGTTCGATCCTCAATTCTTGAAAGGGAACTTGAACGCAGCAAGCAAGGCGCGGGCTTCCGCATCCGACTTGGCGGTCGTCGTAATGGTGATATTCATACCGCGCAACACATCGATCTTGTCGTACTCGATCTCCGGGAAGATGATCTGCTCACGCACGCCCATGTTGTAGTTGCCACGGCCATCAAAGCCCTTGCCACCCACACCACGGAAGTCACGGATACGCGGAATCGCCACCGTAATCAGACGGTCGAGAAACTCGAACATCTGCTCACGACGCAAGGTCACCTTGCAACCGATAGGATAGCCATCACGGATCTTAAAACCCGCGATCGACTTACGCGACTTAGTCACGACCGGCTTCTGGCCAGCGATCTTAGCCATGTCTGCGACAGCAAATTCCATGACCTTTTTATCGCCCACCGCTTCGCCGACACCCATGTTGAGGGTAATCTTCTCGATACGCGGCACCTGCATCACGCTCGTGTACTCGAAGGCCTTCATCAAATCAGGCACTACGGTCTCTTTGTAAAACTCTTTAAAACGCGCCATATTACCCTCACGCATCCACAACTTCGCCATTCGACTTAAAGAAGCGCACCTTGCGGCCATCTTCTAGAGTCCGAATGCCGACGCGATCACCACGGCCGGTGCCGCGATTGAACAACGCAATATTCGATTGATCCAGCGGCATATCCTTATCCACCAGACCGCCTGCCGTACCCTTAGCCGGGTTCGGCTTGGTCGCCTTACGGACGCGATTAACGCCCTCAACCAAGATCTTGCCCTCAAGGATATTCAGCACGGAACCGCGCTTACCCTTGTCCTTGCCTGTCAACACGATGACCTCGTCACCCTTGCGTATCTTATTCATGGCCAGCCCCTTAATCCCTTAAAGCACTTCAGGCGCGAGGGACACGATCTTCATGAACTTTTCAGTACGCAATTCACGCGTCACTGGCCCAAAGATACGAGTGCCTATCGGCTCAAGCTTGCTGTTCAACAACACGGCGGCATTGGCGTCAAACTTTACCAAGGCGCCATCCGGACGGCGCACGCCCTTGGCGGTACGCACCACCACGGCGTTATACACATCGCCGCGCTTAACACGGCCACGCGGAGCGGCGTCCTTGATGGTCACTTTAATGATGTCGCCGATACCGGCGTACCGACGCTTAGAGCCGCCAAGCACCTTGATGCACATCACAGAGCGCGCACCGGTGTTGTCAGCCACATCGAGTATGGTCTGCATTTGAATCATGATTTCCTTACTCCAACTTAACAGGCCCGTCGGTTATCGACAACCTGGCAGTCTTGGATCCCAAAGGGTCTGATACTTAAATCGCCCAAGTCACGCACCTCATCAGCGCACAACCTGAACTCCAAGCCGAGCATTATACGCTCGGCGGCACTAAAAGCAAGCTTTATTTGTAGCGCGGCCACATAATTTCACATGACCGCGCACAACACCTTAAGCTGCTACAGCGTTACCACACCTACAACAGTCCACGCCTTGGTCTTGGACAGCGGACGGCATTCCTCGATCGTCACCAGATCACCCTCATGACAGATACTTGCCCCGTCATGGGCGTGATACTTTTTGGACAAGCGAATGATCTTGCCCAAGATCGGGTGCTTGACACGACGCTCGACGAGCACCGTGACGGTTTTTTGCATCTTCGTGCTCACGACCTTGCCGGTCAGGGAGCGCGTTACTTTAGTTTGTTCGGTCATCTCTTATGTCCTACTTATTGAGCCGCCGGTGTGCCGGCCTCAGTGATGAGGGTGCGGACACGGGCGATATCACGACGCACGCGACGCAGTTCATGCGTCTTAGTGCTTTGTTGAGTGGACAGCTGCATACGCAGGCTGAACTGCGCACGCATCAGATCCAGCAGCTCTTTGTTCATCTCTTCAGCGTTCTTACCACGAATTTCACTGATCTTCATATCAAGCCCCAATCTGACGCGTCACAAAGGCGGTCGGGATCGGCAATTTAGCCGCCGCGAGACGGAACGCCTCACGCGCCAACGCCTCATCCACACCATCCATCTCGTAGAGCACTTTGCCCGGTTGAATCTCGGCCACATAGTACTCAGGATTGCCCTTACCGTTACCCATACGAACTTCGGCAGGTTTCTTAGAAATCGGCTTGTCCGGGAAGACACGGATCCAGATCCGACCACCACGCTTGACATAACGGGTCATCGCACGGCGAGCCGCCTCAATCTGACGCGCCGTCAAACGGCCACGGCCCATGGCCTTGAGGCCAAAGTCACCGAAACTGACGGACGAACCACGCGTCGCGAGACCCTTGTTACGACCTTTTTGTTCCTTACGGAACTTCCTTCTAGCTGGTTGCAGCATGTTTCACTCCTGGCTTCTTACCACGCTTAGCCGGTTCAGCCGCGACTGGCGTCTCCTGACGGCTACCGTGCTCACCCTTATAAACCCAAACCTTGATGCCGATATCGCCATAGCTGGTGCTCGCCGTTGCGACGCCGTAATCGATGTCCGCACGCAAGGTATGTAGCGGCACGCGGCCTTCGCGATACCACTCCTTACGCGCAATCTCAGCGCCGTTCAAGCGGCCCGAGCTCATGATCTTGATCCCTTGTGCGCCAAAACGCATGGCGTTTTGCATCGCACGCTTCATCGCACGGCGGAACATGATGCGCTTTTCTAGTTGCTGCGCAATGTTAGCCGCGACCAAGGTGGCATCCGTCTCCGGCTTACGCACTTCCTGGATGTCGATCGTCGCCGGCACAGAGATGTGCTTGGACAACTCTTTACGCAAGACCTCGATCTCTTCGCCCTTACGGCCGATCACCACGCCCGGACGCGCCGAGTATAGGGTGATGCGCGCGCTCTTGGACGAACGCTCAATGACGATCTTGGAAAGCGAGGCGTTAGCGAGTTTCTTTTTGAGGAACTCACGCACCTTGTGATCTTCAACCAACATAGCGCCAAAGTTTTTGCTACTCGCAAACCACTTGGACGACCAGTTCTTGGTAACCGCTAGGCGGAACCCAATCGGATGTATCTTCTGACCCATATTTCCCTCGCGCCCTTACTCGCCAACCGTCACAGTGATGTGACAGGTGGGTTTAATGATCCGGTTACCACGCCCTTTAGCACGCGCCGTAAAGCGCTTCAACACCGGGCCCTCGTCAACATAAATGGTCTTCACCTTGAGGAGGTCGATATCGGCCCCTTCATTGTGTTCCGCATTGGCAATCGCCGACTCAAGCACCTTTTTAATGACCGTCGCCGCCTTTTTAGGGGTGAAGGCCAACAGGGTGAGCGCCTTATCCACGGACTTACCGCGGACAACATCGGCCACGATGCGCGCCTTTTGAGGGGAGAGCCGTGTACCTTTTAAAACTGCAGTCGCTTGCATCATTCGATCCTTTACTTCTTAGCCTTCTTGTCCGCCGCATGACCCTTAAATGTACGGGTCAGCGAGAACTCGCCTAGTTTATGACCCACCATATTCTCGGTCACATAGACGGGGATATGCATCTTGCCATTGTGAACGGCGATGGTGAGGCCGATAAAGTCCGGCAGGATGGTTGAACGACGCGACCAGGTCTTGATCGGACGCTTGTCCGAGTTCGCCTGCGCGACTTCCACTTTTTTCATCAGGTGTCCGTCAATGAACGGACCTTTTTTGATAGAACGAGCCATTTCTTCTACCTCTTACTTTTGCCGACGACGCACGATCATGCCGTCAGTCCGCTTATTGTTACGGGTACGATAACCACGCGTCGGTACACCCCACGGGGTCACCGGAACACGGCCTTCGCCAGTACGACCTTCACCACCACCGTGCGGGTGATCGACCGGGTTCATCGCCGTACCGCGAACGGTCGGACGAATACCCAGCCAACGACGCGCGCCGGCCTTACCAAAGGAACGCAGACTATTCTCTTCGTTACCGACCTCGCCCAGCGTGGCACGGCACTCGATATGCACCTTGCGAATCTCGCCCGAACGCAAACGCAACTGCGCGTAAGCACCGTCACGCGCCAGCAACTGCGCCGAGGTACCGGCCGCACGCGCGATCTGCGCGCCCTTGCCCGGCATCATCTCCACACAATGCACCGTGGCACCGATCGGGATGTTGCGCAGCGGCAGGGTGTTACCCGGCTTGATCGGCGCATCCGCACCGCTCATGACGCTACCGCCTTCAGCCAGACCACGCGGGGCGATGATGTAACGACGCTCGCCATCGGCGTAGCACAACAAGGCGATATGCGCCGAACGGTTCGGGTCATACTCGATACGCTCAACATGACCCACAATGCCGTCCTTATCGCGCTTGAAATCGATCAGGCGATAATGTTGCTTGTGACCACCACCCATGTGACGGGTCGTGATGTGGCCGTTGTTGTTACGGCCCGCGGTCTTGCTCTTCTTTTCGACCAAGGCCGCAAAGGGCTTACCCTTATGCAGACCCGGGGTCACTACCTTCACAACGGCACGACGGCCGGGTGAGGTGGGTTTAACTTTTACCAATGCCATGACTTATTCCCCCGCAGCAAAGTTGAGTTCTTGGCCCGGCTTCAGGCACACATAGGCCTTCTTCCAGCTCGAACGCTGACCGGTAAACTTACCAAAACGCTTGGCCTTGCCCTTGACATTCAGCACCTTGACCTCAGCCACTTGCACCTTGAACAACATCTCAACGGCGGCCTTGATCTCAGGCTTGGTCGCACTGGTCGCCACGCGCAGGGTCACTTGTTGCTGCTTGTCTGCCACCATGGTAGCCTTTTCCGAAACCACCGGCGCCAAGATGATCTGTAGCAGGCGCGCCTCACTAATATTCAGGCCGTTCATGCGTACATCTCCTCAAAACTGCGCAAGGCATCGCGCGTCACCAGAACCTGGTCGAAACGCACCAAGCTCACCGGGTCGGCCTGTTGCGGCTCCAACACCAAGACATTAGCCAGGTTACGAGACGATAACCAGAGGTTCTCATCCACCACCGGGGCGATAATCAAGACACGATCGGTAATCCCAAATCCCTTGACCTTAGCGGCCATCAACTTGGTACGCGGACCTTCCACAGCGATCTCATCGATCACGCGCAGACGGTCAGTACGCACCAGTTGCGACAGGATGGAGGCCATCCCGGCACGGAACATCTTACGATTGACCTTTTGGCTAAAGTTCTCGTCCGGCTTGTTCGGGAAGGCACGACCACCGCCACGCCAGATCGGCGAGGAGGTCATACCGGCACGCGCACGGCCGGTACCCTTTTGCTTGAACGGCTTCTTGGTGCTGTGATGCACCTCAGCACGCGTCAACTGAGCACGGTTGCCACTACGGGCATTGGCCTGATACGCGGTCACCAACTGGTGGATCAGCGCCTCGTTGTACTCGCGCGCAAACAGCGCGTCAGAGGCCACAACCGCACCGGCATCCTGACCTTGGGCGTTAATTGACTTCAATTCCATTATGCGCCCCCCTCATTAATCACACCCTTGATCGCCGGGCGAACGATAATATCGCCGCCTTTAGAGCCAGGGATCGCACCCTTGATGAGCAGCACTTGACGCGTGCTATCAACACGAATGACCTCAAGGTTTTGCACCGTGCGATTGACCGCACCGAGATGCCCCGCCATGCGCTTACCCGGAAACACACGACCCGGGTCTTGCGCCATACCGATAGAACCCGGCGCATTATGCGAACGAGAGTTACCGTGCGTAGCACGCTGGGATTTAAAATGGTGCCGCTTGATGACGCCCGCGTAGCCCTTACCCTGGGTCACACCGGAGACATCCACGATCTGACCGACAGAGAAGATATCCACACCCACAGAAGCACCTGCCGCATACTCGGCAGCCACATCGGCGGTTACGCGAAACTCGGTGATACCACGCGCACCTTCAACACCTGCGGCGGCCAGATGGCCTGCCACGGGCTTGCTGATACGGCTGGCGCGACGCTCACCAAAAGCAAGCTGGAGTGCATCATAGCCATCACCCGCATGGGTTTTGATTTGCGATACGCGATTGTTCGACATGTCCAACACGGTCACCGGGATGGACACGCCATCTTCAGTGAACACACGGGTCATGCCGATCTTGCGACCGACAAGGCCTAGAGTCATGTTTTTGTTTCCTTATTCAAGGGCCAACTACAATTGGTTGGCTAAAATTTTACTAAAAAATCAAAGGTGGCACACCTCGTGCGGCCACCCCGTAAAACAGAAGCGGAATCTTACTGCAGTTTAATCTCTACGTCAACACCTGCAGGCAAATCTAATTTGGTCAACGCATCCACCGTCTTATCGGTAGGGTCGATGATGTCCATCAGACGCTTGTGGGTGCGAATCTCCAACTGATCGCGCGAGGTCTTGTTGACATGCGGCGAACGCAGGATGTCAAAACGCTCGATCGAGGTAGGCAAAGGCACCGGGCCCTTGACCACCGCGCCGGTACGCTTGGCGGTCTCCACGATCTCAGCCGCAGAACGGTCAATCAAGGCATAGTCATACGCCTTGAGGCGGATGCGAATCTTTTGTTTTTGCATGATGAATCCTTATTCAATAACCTTAGCCACGACACCCGCGCCGACGGTACGACCGCCTTCACGAATCGCGAAACGCAGACCTTCTTCCATGGCGATCGGGGCGATCAGCGCGGCGGTGATCGACACATTGTCGCCCGGCATGATCATCTCGGTGCCGGCCGGCAGCTCGATCGCACCGGTGACATCGGTGGTGCGGAAGTAGAACTGCGGACGGTAGCCATTGAAGAACGGGGTGTGACGGCCGCCTTCGTCTTTCGACAAGACATAGATCTCGGCGGTGAACTTGGTGTGCGGCTTGATGGAACCCGGCTTGGCCAACACTTGACCACGCTGAACTTCTTCGCGCTTGGTGCCGCGCAAGAGCACGCCCACGTTGTCGCCGGCCTGACCTTGGTCGAGCAGTTTGCGGAACATTTCAACGCCGGTACAGATGGTCTTGACGGTCGGGGTGATGCCGACGATCTCGATCTCTTCGCCGACCTTGACGATGCCGCGCTCGACACGACCGGTGACCACGGTGCCACGACCGGAGATCGAGAAGACATCTTCGATCGGCAGCAGGAAGGGCTTGTCAATCGCACGCTCAGGCGTGGGGATGTAGTTGTCCAGCGCGTCGGCCAGCTTGAGGATGCTGGGCTCGCCGATGTCGGATTGGTCGCCTTCCAGCGCCTTCAGGGCGGAGCCGATGATGATAGGCACATCGTCGCCCGGGAAGTCGTACTTGGACAATAATTCGCGCACTTCCATCTCAACGAGTTCGAGCAGCTCGGCGTCGTCGACCATGTCGGCCTTGTTCATGTAGACAATAATGAAGGGCACGCCCACCTGACGGGCGAGCAGGATGTGCTCACGGGTCTGCGGCATGGGGCCGTCAGCGGCGGACACCACCAACACCGCGCCGTCCATCTGGGCGGCACCAGTGATCATGTTCTTGACATAGTCGGCGTGGCCCGGGCAGTCCACGTGGGCGTAGTGACGCGCACCGGTCTCGTACTCCACATGGGCGGTGTTAATGGTAATGCCGCGTGCCTTCTCTTCCGGAGAGGAGTCGATCTCGTCATATTTCTTCGCCGCGCCGCCGAATTTCTTCGACAAAATCGTGGTGATCGCTGCCGTCAGGGTGGTCTTACCATGGTCCACGTGACCAATCGTTCCCACATTGACGTGCGGTTTAGTACGCGCAAATTTTTCCTTGGCCATTTCTCTTTACTCCATTATTTCTTGCTGTTGATAACGGCTTCCGCCACATTCTTAGGCGCTTCCGAGTAGTGCTTGAACTCCATCGAATAGGTTGCACGCCCTTGGGACATGGAACGCAGATCGGTGGAATAACCAAACATCTCGGCCAGCGGCACCTCGGCCTTGATCGACTTACCTGCCGCCAGATCTTCCATGCCTTGGATGATGCCACGACGACGACTCAAGTCGCCCATCACATCGCCCATATAGTCTTCCGGCGTCTCCGCCTCGACGGCCATCATCGGCTCTAGCAGGGTCGGGGTTGCCTTACGCATCCCTTCCTTGAAGCCCATGATCGCGGCCATCTTGAAGGCCTGCTCGGAGGAGTCGACCTCGTGATAGGAACCATCAAACAGCGTAACCTTGATATCGACGACCGGGAAGCCCGCCAACACGCCATTGTTAAGCGCCTCTTTAAGGCCCTTCTCGACCGCAGGGATGTACTCGCGCGGCACGGTGCCGCCCTTGATGGCATCGACGAACTCGAAGCCCTTGCCGGCCTCGTTCGGCTCAACCTTAAGCCAGACATGGCCGTATTGACCCTTACCGCCGGACTGTTTGACGAACTTGCCTTCGACCTCGACCGCCTTCTTGATGCACTCGCGGTAGGCCACTTGCGGCGCACCGACATTGGCCTCGACGCCGAACTCGCGCTTCATCCGATCGACCAGGATCTCTAGGTGCAACTCGCCCATACCGGAGATGATGGTCTGACCCGTCTCTTCGTCGGTACGCACGCGGAAGGACGGATCCTCCTGCGCCAAACGGTTAAGGGCGAGACCCATCTTCTCTTGGTCGACCTTGGTCTTAGGCTCAACGGCCACATGGATCACCGGCTCTGGGAAGATCATGCGCTCGAGGATGATAGGCTTGTCTTGGGTACACAGCGTATCACCGGTGATCGCATCTTTCAGACCCACGGCGGCGGCGATGTCACCTGCGTGCACCTCTTTGATCTCTTCACGCTCGTTGGCATGCATCTGCAGGATACGGCCGAGGCGCTCTTTCTTGCCCTTGACCGAGTTGTAGATGGAATCGCCCGCCTTGACCGTACCGGAATAGACGCGGAAGAAGGTCAATTGGCCGACGAACGGGTCGGTCATGATCTTAAAGGCCAGGGCCGAGAACGGCGCGTCATCCGACGCCGGGCGCTCTGTCATGCTGCCGTCTTCCAGCTCGCCCTTCACCGGCGGGATATCCAGCGGTGACGGCATGTAATCGATCACCGCGTCGAGCATGGCCTGCACGCCCTTGTTCTTGAACGCAGAGCCGCACAGCATCGGCACGATCTCGCCGGCGATAGTACGAGTACGCAGCGCCAGCTTGATCTCCGCCTCGGAAAGGTCGCCATCTTCGAGATATTTGTTCATCATCTCTTCGTTGACCTCGGCAGCCGCCTCGACCATCTTTTCGCGCCACTCGTTACAGGTGTCCACGAGGTTGGCCGGGATGTCGCCGTATTCAAACTTCATGCCCTGAGTGGTGTCATCCCACAGGATGGCCTTCATCTTGACCAGATCAACCACGCCGGCGAAGGTCTCTTCTGCGCCGATAGGCACTTGCAGCGGGATCGGGTTCGCCTTCAGGCGCAGACGCATCTGCTCATAGACGCGGAAGAAGTTGGCACCGGAGCGGTCCATCTTGTTGACGAAGGCCAGACGCGGCACGCCGTATTTATTGGCCTGACGCCACACGGTCTCGGACTGCGGCTGCACGCCGCCGACGGCACAATAGACCATACACGCGCCATCCAGCACACGCATGGAACGCTCCACCTCGATAGTGAAGTCCACATGGCCGGGGGTGTCGATGATGTTGATACGATGATCGGGCAGGGAGCCATCCATGCCCTTCCAGAAACAGGTGGTCGCGGCCGAGGTAATGGTGATACCCCGCTCCTGCTCTTGCTCCATCCAGTCCATGGTCGCGGCGCCATCATGCACCTCGCCGATCTTGTGATTGACGCCGGTATAGAACAGGACGCGCTCAGTCGTCGTGGTCTTGCCTGCGTCGATATGCGCGGAGATACCGATATTACGATAGCGATCTAGGGGGGTCTTGCGTGCCACAGTGTGATTCCTTAAAGAGCGGGATTAGAAGCGGCGATTAGAAACGGAAGTGCGAGAAGGCCTTATTCGCCTCAGCCATACGATGCACCTCGTCACGCTTTTTCATCGCCGAGCCACGGCCTTCAGCCGCGTCCAACAACTCACCCGCGAGACGGGCATCCATGGACTTTTCGCCACGCTTACGCGCCGCATCTTTTAACCAACGCATCGCCAAGGCGGTACGACGCGACGGACGCACCTCCACCGGCACCTGATAGTTCGCACCGCCAACGCGGCGAGACTTGACCTCGACCACCGGACGGATGTTAGACAAGGCCTGAGCGAAGACCTCAACAGCAACCTTGCCGCTCTTCTTCTCGACCTGCTCGAAGGCACCGTAAACGATGCGCTCGGCAACGGATTTCTTACCGCTGGTCATGATGACATTCATGAACTTGGCAACCTCTTGGTTACCGTACTTAGGATCCGGCAGGATGTGGCGTTTTGGAACTTCGCGACGACGTGGCATTTATAACCCCTTACTTTTTAGCTGGCTTGGCGCGCTTGGCACCGTACTTCGAACGAGACTGCTTACGATCCTTGACACCCTGGGTATCGAGAGAACCGCGCACGATGTGATAACGGACGCCCGGCAGGTCTTTCACCCGGCCGCCGCGCACCAGCACCACCGAGTGCTCTTGCAGGTTATGGCCTTCACCACCGATATAGCCGATGACTTCAAAGCCGTTGGAGAGACGCACCTTAGAGACCTTACGCAATGCAGAGTTCGGTTTCTTCGGGGTCGTGGTATACACACGCGTACACACACCGCGCTTTTGCGGGCAGGCCTCCATCGCGGGCACCTTGCTCTTTTCGATCGGGGCCTTGCGCGGATTGCGTATCAATTGGTTAACAGTGGGCATCGTTCAGTCTTTTCTCTACAAATGTTCTATCAGTCTTAATCGGATTACGCCATAAATCACGACCTGCGGCGGCGGCGTTTATTGTCATAGCACACTTAACGCACAAACAACGCCCACGCAGGCCGGAAAAAGAGCGCGGATTCTAAGCAGTCTTGGACCGCTTGTCAAGCCACATGCACATCATCGGCGGGACTTTCTTCAACAGCAGGCTCCATAAAGGCCGAAGCCGGATCAAGCTCGGCCGCCGCATCCACCGCTTGCTGCATACGCGCACGGTGATACGCCATGCCCGTACCGGCCGGGATCAGGCGACCGACGATGACATTTTCCTTCAAGCCGCGCAGATCGTCCCTCTTGCCCATGATCGCCGCCTCGGTCAAGACGCGGGTCGTTTCCTGGAAGGAAGCCGCCGAGATGAAGGAATCCGTGGACAGCGAGGCCTTGGTAATGCCTAGCAGGACATTATCATAGGTCGCCGGCAGGCCGCCTTCAGCAATGATCCGATCGTTCTCGGAGAGCAAGTCAGCGCGATCCACCTGCTCATTGGGGATAAAGCGCGTGTCGCCAATATCGACGATATTGACGCGCCGCAACATCTGCCGCACCACCACCTCGATGTGCTTGTCGTTGATGCGCACACCTTGCAGGCGATACACATCTTGCACCTCGTTGATAATGTAACGCGCGATAGACTCCACCCCTTGCAGACGCAAGATGTCATGCGGATCGGCCGGACCATCGACGATGGTCTCGCCCTTCTGCACCACTTGACCATCATGCACGGTAACATGCTTGTCCTTGGCGATCAGGTAATCATGCGGCACGCCGTCCAGATCGGTAATCACCAAACGCTGTTTGCCCTTGGTGTCCTTACCGAACGAGACCGTACCGGTCAGCTCAGCCAACACACCGGCATCCTTAGGCGAACGGGCCTCGAACAACTCTGCCACGCGCGGCAGACCGCCGGTAATGTCACGCGTCTTGGTGCTCTCTTGCGGGATACGCGCCAACACATCGCCGACATTGACCTCTTGACCATCCTTGACGGTGATCAGCGAACCGACATGCAGGGTGATATTCACCGCCGTATCCGTACCGGCCACCTTGACCTCCAGGCCATCGACCCCGATCAGGCGCACCTGCGGACGCACCACGCCGGTCTTGGCGGCCGAACCGCGGCGCTTGCCATCAATGACGATCAAGGTCGACAGACCCGTCACATCGTCGATCTGCTTGGCCACGGTCGCGCCCTCTTCGACATTCTCGAACTTCACGCGACCGGCGTACTCCGTAATAATCGGACGGGTGTGCGGATCCCAGGTAGCCAATACCGTGCCCGCCTTGCTGGTCTGGCCATCCATGACCATCAACACGGCACCGTACGGCAACTTATGGCGCTCACGCTCACGACCGGTCGCCTCGACGATCACGACCTCAGCGGTACGCGCAATGACAATCAACTCGCCGCGCGCGCTCTTGACATAACGCATGGTCGGGCCAAAACGCACCACACCTTCCGACTTGCTCTCGACCTGACTCACTGCCGCCGCTCTGGATGCCGCACCGCCGATGTGGAAGGTCCGCATCGTCAACTGCGTGCCCGGCTCGCCGATCGACTGCGCGGCAATCACGCCGATCGCCTCACCGGTGTTGACCAGATAACCACGGCCCAGATCGCGACCATAACACTTGGCGCAGAGACCGCGGCGGGTCTCACAGGTCAACGGCGCACGCACCATCACCTCATCGATACCCAGCTCATCGACCCGCTCCACCGCCGTCTCATCAATCAGCATGCCGGCGGTAATGAGTGTCTCACCGCTCTCCGGATTGACCACATCGACCGCCGCCACACGACCCAAGATACGATCACGCAAAGGCTCAATGACATCACCACCCTCAACAAGAGGCTTCATCACCATCCCGTTTTTGGTACCGCAATCCGTCTCGATGATGGTCAGATCTTGCGTCACATCGACCAAACGACGCGTCAGGTAACCCGAGTTTGCCGTCTTCAACGCCGTATCGGCCAGACCCTTACGGGCACCGTGCGTCGAGATGAAGTACTGCAACACATTGAGGCCTTCGCGGAAGTTCGCGGTAATCGGCGTCTCAATAATCGAGCCATCCGGTTTCGCCATCAAGCCCCGCATACCGGCCAACTGACGAATCTGCGCCGCCGAACCCCGTGCGCCAGAGTCAGCCATCATGTAGATGGAGTTAAACGACTCTTGCTTGACGGTCTTGCCCTCACGGTCCGTGGTTTCCTCATGCGAGAGCTGCTCCATCATGGCCTTCGCCACCTTGTCGCCAGCCTGACCCCAGATATCAACCACCTTGTTATAGCGCTCACCCTGCGTGACCAGACCCGAGGTGTACTGCGCCTCGATCTCTTTGACCTCGGACTCCGCCTTGCCCAAGATGTCCGCCTTCTGCGGCGGCATCAACATGTCTTGCATACAGATCGAGATGCCGGCCTTGGCCGCCATCGAGAAGCCCGTGTACATCAGCTTGTCGGCAAACACCACGGTCTCTTTCAGACCACAGGTGCGGAAAGAGGCATTGATGAGCTTGGAGATTTCTTTCTTCTTCATGACGCGATTGACCGCATCAAAAGCCAAGCCGGGAGGCAGGATCTCAGACAGCATGGCGCGACCAGCCACCGTCGTGACACGGATCTGGCGATCAATCAACTGACCGTCGTCGCCGAACACGCGCTCACGGACACGCACTGTGACCCGGGCATTGATGTCGAGGAACTTTTGCTGCCACGCGCCCTGCAACTCAGCGATGTTGGCAAACAACATGCCCTCACCCTTGGCGTTGATCCGTTCGCGGGTCATGTAATAGAGACCCAACACGATGTCTTGCGACGGCACGATGATCGGTTCACCACTGGCCGGCGAGAGCAGGTTGTTGGAAGCCAACATCAGGGTGCGTGCCTCCATCTGCGCCTCGATCGACAAGGGCACATGGACGGCCATCTGGTCGCCGTCGAAGTCGGCGTTAAAGGCCGTACAAACGAGCGGATGCAACTGGATGGCCTTGCCCTCAATCAAGATAGGCTCGAAGGCCTGGATGCCCAGACGGTGTAGGGTTGGCGCACGGTTAAGCATCACCGGATGCTCGCGAATCACCTCTTCGAGGATGTCCCACACCACCGGCTCTTGATCGTCCACCATGCGTTTCGCCGCCTTGATGGTCGTCGAGAGACCCATCACCTCCAGGCGATTGAAGATAAACGGCTTGAACAACTCCAAGGCCATCAACTTAGGCAGGCCACACTGATGCAGTTTCAGCGTCGGGCCCACCACGATGACCGAACGGCCCGAGTAGTCCACGCGCTTACCGAGTAAGTTTTGACGGAAACGACCGCCCTTACCCTTGATCATATCGGCGAGCGACTTCAACTGACGCTTGTTCGCGCCGGTCATCGCCTTGCCGCGACGGCCGTTATCGAGCAGGGAATCAACCGCCTCTTGCAGCATGCGCTTTTCGTTGCGCACGATGATCTCCGGCGCCTTCAGTTCCAACAGACGACGCAGACGATTATTACGGTTGATGACGCGACGATAGAGGTCGTTGAGGTCGGAGGTCGCAAAGCGACCGCCATCGAGCGGCACCAAGGGACGCAGATCCGGCGGCAACACCGGCAGGACGGACAAGACCATCCATTCCGGCTTGATGCCCGACTTGATAAAGGCCTCCAGCACCTTGAGGCGCTTGGAATACTTCTTCAGCTTGGTATCGGAGGTCGTACCCTTCAGCTCGGTACGCAGACGCTCGATCTCACTCGGCAGATTGATGTTGCGCAACAGGTCACGCACGCCTTCGGCGCCCATGCTGGCGCTAAATTCGTCGCCGTATTCCTCGACCTTGGCGAGGTGATCTTCCTCGTTCAGCAACTGGCCCGGCAACAAGGGGGTCATGCCGCCATCGGTCACCACGAAGGCCTCAAAATACAGCACGCGCTCAATGTCACGCAAGGTCATATCCAAGACCATACCGAGACGACTCGGCAGGCTCTTCAAGAACCAGATGTGCGCCACCGGGCTGGCGAGGTCGATATGACCCATGCGCTCACGGCGCACCTTGGTCAGGGTGACCTCGACGCCACATTTTTCGCAGACCACGCCGCGATGCTTGAGACGCTTGTACTTACCGCACAGACACTCGTAATCCTTGATCGGGCCAAAGATCTTGGCGCAGAACAGGCCGTCGCGCTCCGGCTTGAAGGTGCGATAGTTGATGGTTTCTGGCTTTTTAACCTCGCCATACGACCACGAACGGATCTTCTCCGGTGAGGCGAGACCGATCTTGATCCCGTCAAATTCTTCGTTGGGGGTAACTTGCTTGAAGAGATCGAGCAATGCCTTCATTTTCAGCTCCTAAGATTAATGACGCTCGAGATCGATATCGATCGCGAGTGAGCGGATTTCTTTGACCAACACATTGAACGACTCCGGCATCGCCGCCTCGATCTTGTATTCGCCCTTGACGATACTTTCGTACACCTTGGTACGACCTGCAACATCATCCGACTTGACGGTGAGCATCTCTTGCAAGACATAGGATGCGCCATAGGCCTCCAAGGCCCAGACCTCCATCTCACCGAAACGCTGGCCGCCGAACTGGGCCTTACCACCCAAGGGCTGCTGCGTGACGAGCGAATACGGGCCGGTCGAACGGGCGTGCATCTTGTCATCCACCAAGTGATGCAGTTTCAGCACATGCATGATGCCCACCGTGACCTTACGATCAAAGGCATCGCCGGTGCGACCGTCATACAGCGTGACCTGCGTCTTCGCGGGCGAGAAACCAAGGCGTTCGGTCTGTGCATCGCCATCCGGATAGGCCAGCTCCAACATCGCCTGGATCTCCTGCTCGTGCGCGCCGTCAAAGACCGGGCTGGCAAACGGGACACCCTTGCGCAGGTTTCCGGCCATCTCCAAGACCTCGGTATCGCTCAATGCGCTGAGGCTCTCCTTGTGACCCGATGTGTTGTAGATCTTGTCCAGATACTTACGCACCTCAGTGGTCTTGCTGTGGGCATCAAGCATCTCTCCGATACGCAGGCCCAGGCCGCGCGCGGCCCAACCCAGATGCATCTCTAACACTTGACCCACATTCATCCGCGACGGCACGCCGAGCGGGTTGAGACAGACATCGACCTGACGGCCATCGGCCATAAACGGCATGTCCTCAACCGGGACGATCTTGGAGATCACGCCCTTGTTACCGTGTCGACCGGCCATCTTGTCGCCCGGTTGCAGACGGCGTTTGACGGCGATATAGACCTTGACCATCTTGATGACGCCCGCTTGCAGATCGTCGCCTTGCGTCAATTTCTTACGCTTGATCTCCAGCATCTGATCGAAGCTTGCACGCTGTTTGTCAAGCGCATCACGCACCGCCTCCAACTGCCGCGCCACGTCATCATCGCTCACGCGAATATCAAACCAATCATGGAAATTGACGCTATCCAGATAGGCCGCCGTGATCTCAGCGCCCTTGGCCAGCTTGTTCGGGCCGCCCTTAACGGTCTTGCCCAGCAACACGCGCTTCAGACGCTCAGTCGCATCGATCTCCACGATACGCATCTGGTCGCCCAAGTCTTTTTGGTACTGACGCAGATGGTCGTTGATGATTTGATTGGCGCGGGTATCACGCTCCACGCCTTCACGAGTAAAGACCTGCACATCGATCACCGTACCGCTCATGCCGGTCGGCACGCGCAAGCTGGTGTCTTTCACATCCGAGGCCTTCTCGCCAAAAATAGCGCGCAAGAGCTTCTCTTCTGGGGTCAACTGCGTCTCACCCTTAGGCGTGACCTTGCCGACCAACACATCGCCTGCCTTCACATTGGCGCCGATATAGACGATACCGGCCTCATCCAAACGACCCAGTTGTTGCGGCGACAGGTTAGAGATGTCCTTAGAGATCTCCTCTGAACCCAACTTGGTATCGCGTGCGACCACGGTCAGCTCTTCGATGTGGATAGAGGTGTAACGATCTTCCGACACCACGCGCTCGGAGATGAGGATGGAGTCCTCAAAGTTGTAACCGTTCCACGGCATGAACGCGACCAGCATGTTCTGGCCTAAGGCCAGCTCGCCCATATCGGTCGAGGCGCCATCGGCGATCACATCGCCGCGTTGCACACTGTCGCCATGACGCACCAAGGGGCGTTGATTAATATTGGTGTTCTGATTGGAGCGCGTGTACTTGGTCAGGTTGTAGATATCCACACCCACCTCGCCCGACTGCGTCTCATCATCATGGACGCGCACCACCACGCGGCCAGCATCGACATAGTCGACCACACCGCCACGGCGAGCCGTCACCACGGTGCCGGAGTCCACGGCCGCCGTCCGTTCCATGCCGGTCCCGACCAGGGATTTCTCCGGACGCAGGCACGGCACCGCTTGGCGTTGCATGTTCGAACCCATCAAGGCGCGGTTCGCGTCATCGTGTTCCAAGAACGGGATCAACGAGGCCGCGACCGAGACGATCTGCGACGGTGCCACATCCATGTACTGGATCTTGTCCGAAGTCACCAACATGAACTCACCATCGTGACGGCACGAGATCAGGTCATCGGCAAACTGACCCTTATCGGTCAGAGCCGAGTTAGCCTGCGCAACGACATATTTATTCTCTTCGATGGCCGACAGATAATCGATCTCCTTCGTGACCTTACCATTCACCACGCGACGGTACGGGGTCTCGATAAAGCCATAGCCGTTCGTCTTAGCAAACAAGGCCAGCGAGTTGATCAGGCCGATGTTCGGGCCTTCCGGTGTCTCAATCGGGCAAACCCGGCCATAGTGGGTCGGATGCACATCGCGCACCTCAAAGCCGGCGCGCTCACGCGTCAGGCCGCCCGGGCCCAAGGCCGAGATACGCCGCTTGTGGGTAATCTCGGACAGCGGGTTGGTCTGGTCCATAAACTGCGACAACTGACTAGAACCGAAGAACTCCTTGATCGCCGCCGAGATCGGCTTGGCATTCACAAGGTCCGTCGGCATCAGGTTATCCGTCTCCGCCTGATTGAGGCGCTCTTTAACCGCGCGCTCCACGCGCGCTAGGCCGGCACGGAACTGGTTCTCGACCAGCTCACCCACCGAACGCACACGACGGTTACCCAGGTGATCGATATCGTCCACCTCGCCGCGACCATTGCGTAACTCCACCAAGGTCTGGATGACGGCCAGGATGTCCGCATTGCTCAGAATATGTTCGCCATCCACCTCGGTGCGACCGATACGGCGATTAAACTTCATCCGCCCCACACGCGACAAATCGTAACTATCGGTGCTAAAGAAGAGGCGATTAAACAGGGCCTCGACCGCCTCAACGGTCGGCGGCTCACCTGGGCGCATCATGCGATAGATCGCGATACGCGCTGTCCATTGGTCGGCCGTCTCATCAATCCGCAAGGTTTGTGAGACAAACGCACCATGGTCAAGGTCATTGGTATAGAGCGTGTTAATGCTGGAAACCCCTGCGGCTGCCAGTTCTTCAAGCATCGCCTCCGTGATCTCATCATTCGCCCGCGCCACGATCTCGCCCGTCGATACGCTAACCACATGGCTAGCGAGCACACGGCCCATCACATAGTCACTATCGACCACGATCTTTTTGACGCCCGAGGCCTCGAGGTCGCGCACATTCTTCGATGTAATGCGCTTATCTTTAGCGACTAAGACCTTGCCATCCTTCGCGAGGATATCAAACTTGGCGATCTCACCCTTGAGACGCTCCGGCTTCAGATCCAGCTCGATCCCTTTTTTACTGAAGCGGAAGGTCTCCGTCTCAAAGAAATCGGCCAAGATCTGCTCCGGCGTAAAGCCCAAGGCCTTCAGCAAGATCGTAACCGGCATCTTGCGACGGCGGTCAATACGGAAATAGACCAAATCTTTCGGATCAAACTCGAAGTCCAACCACGAGCCACGGTAAGGGATGATCCGCGCCGAAAACAGCAACTTGCCCGAGCTATGCGTCTTGCCACGATCGTGCTCAAAGAACACGCCCGGCGAACGGTGCAACTGGGAGACGATAACGCGCTCTGTGCCGTTGATCACGAAAGAACCATTCGGCGTCATGAGCGGCAATTCGCCCATATAGACCTCTTGGCTCTCGCGCACTTCCTTGATCTTTTCCTTGCTGCTTTCGCGATCGAGGATCACGAGACGCACCTTAGCGCGCACCGAGCTGGCGTAGGTCATACCCCGTTGCTGACACTCGGCGATATCAAATACCGGCTTGCCCAGCGTGTAGCTCACGAACTCGAGACGCGCCCCGCCGTTGTTGCCAATGATCGGGAAGATCGAGGTAAAGGCCGCGTGCAGGCCCGTATCTGCGCGATCGGCGACCGCTTTGCCTTCTTGCAAGAAGGCCGCGAAGGACTCCAATTGCGTGGTCAGCAGATAAGGGACGGGCAACACGCCAGCCCGTTTAGCAAAACTCTTACGGATGCGTTTTTTCTCAGCGAAGGTATAGCTCATGACAGCTCCGAGTCAGTGACAGGAACAACAGCCGGTCAAACGACCAACCACAATAAAACCAGTTATCAGCGATCACGCCTCCGCCCTGCGCAAAAACGCGATGGCTGATAACTGCAACAACGAAAGGCCGGCAGGCCGGGGATAACCCCCAGCCACCAGCCGCACGGGCTTACGCCCGTATGCACACGCCTTACTTGATCTCAGCGCTTGCACCCGCCTCGGTCAACTGCTTCAGGATGTCGTCAGCCTCAGCCTTAGGACAGCCTTCCTTGACGGCCTTCGGCGCGCCGTCAACCAAGTCTTTCGCCTCTTTCAGGCCCAGACCGGTGATCGCACGCACGACCTTAATGGTGCCAACCTTGTTCGTGCCAGCGCCCATCAGGATGACATCAAACTCGGTCTGCTCTTCAGCTGCAGCGGCTGCGCCACCTGCGCCCGGTGCGGCCACGGCCATCGAGGCTGCGGAAACGCCGAACTTCTCTTCGAACGCCTTCACGAGATCGTTAAGGTCCATAACCGTCATTGCGCCGACGGCTTCTAAGATGTCTTCTTTACTAATTGCCATTTTGATTACTCCTATGTGATACAGATTGTGAGGGGGGCCGGTAAGGAAACCTTACGCGGCCGCACCCTCTGCTTCGCGTTTCTTAGCCAGGGCGGCCAACACACCGGCCATACCAGAGACTGGGGCCTGCATGACACCCAACAGCATGGCGATAAGTTGATCGCGGCTGGGGATATCAGCAAGTGCCTTCACGCCGGCCTGATCGAGCGCTTTGCCCGCAAAAGAACCGGCCTTCAGCACCAGCTTGTCGTTGCCTTTAGCAAAGTCGTTGAGCACCTTAGCGGCGGCGACGGGATCTGCAGAAATACTATAGATCAACGGGCCAACCATATCCTTGGCGAGCGGAGCGAACGCAGTGTCCGCAACCGCACGACGGACCAAGGTGTTCTTCAACACGCGTAGATACACGCCGGACTCACGCGCCTTCTGACGCAGCGTTGTAAGGTCAACCACCTTCACGCCACGATATTCAGCAACCACGATCGTCTGAGCGTTAGCAACTTGTGCTGACACCTCTGCCACAACGGCTTTTTTATCATCAAGATTTAGACTCATCTGTCTTTCTCCTTGTCTGTCCATAAACACAACGGGGCATCGATACTCCAATGCGCCGTTGCACCCACGGCGACCTGAACGCGGAAGCGAGTATCGAAGCGAGCTTCGACCCCTACCCTCTGTCCTGGGCACACCGTCTGCGCAGGCTGGCCTCTCGTAAAATCAGCCATTAAGCCATCCAAAACCACTGAACAGCACCTGCGGTCTTTGACGACCCGCACGCCTGACCTTGCGATCCGGCGTACGGCCCAAAGTCTTTATTGCGCAATCAGGCTAGTCTGATCCACGCGAACGCCCACACCCATCGTGCTGGATACGGACACCTTCTTCATATACACACCCTTGGCCGTCACCGGCTTGGCCTTTTGCAAGGCTTCCAGCAAGGCGGTGAGGTTTTCACGCAAGGCTTCCACCTCGAACGAGGCACGACCCAGCGTGGCATGGATGATGCCGGCCTTGTCGGTGCGATATTGCACCTGACCGGCCTTGGCATTCTTCACCGCTTGCACCACATTCGGCGTCACGGTGCCGACCTTGGGGTTAGGCATCAAGCCGCGCGGGCCCAACACTTGACCCAACTGGCCGACCACCTTCATCGCATCCGGGGTCGCGATCACGACATCAAAGTCCATGCGACCACCCTTAATCTCAGCGGCCAGCTCGTCGAAACCGACGATATCCGCACCGGCAGCCAAGGCGGCCTCAGCATTTGCGCCCTGCGCAAACACACAGACGCGCACGGATTTACCCGTACCGCGCGGCATCACCACAGCGCCCCGCACCACTTGATCCGACTTACGCGGATCGACGCCGAGGTTCACCGACACATCGATGGACTCATTAAACTTGGCGGTTGCCGCACCCTTGACCAGACCTAGGGCCTCGTCGATGGCATAGGCCTTGTTACGATCAACCTGGCCCAGCAGGCCTTGCATACGCTTAGAAATCTTTGCCATCTTTACACCCCTTCCACATTCAGACCCATGCTGCGTGCAGAGCCCGCGATGGTACGCACCGCCGCATCCATATTGGACGCGGTCAAGTCAGGCGCTTTGGCCTTAGCGATCTCTTCCAACTGAGCACGGGTAATCGTGCCCACCTTATCAAGGTGCGGCTTCGGGCTACCCTTGGTGATGCCCACCGCCTTTTTGATCAGGATCGTCGCCGGCGGGGTCTTCATGATGAAGGTGAAAGACTTGTCGGCGAAGGCCGTAATCACCACAGGGATCGGCAGACCCGGTTCCATACCCTGCGTCTTGGCGTTAAACGCCTTGCAGAATTCCATGATGTTCAGACCGCGCTGACCCAAGGCCGGGCCGATAGGCGGCGAAGGATTAGCCTTGCCGGCCGGGACTTGCAGCTTGATATAGCCAATAATTTTCTTTGCCATTTTAAACTCCTATAAATGGGTGATTACGAGACTGGCCGTCTCTCCCCGTTGCTACCACTAAAAAAACCTACGCTTACTCGTTTATGTCTTCTCGTTTAGGCCTTCTCGACCTGAGCGAAATCGAGCTCCACCGGTGTCGCACGACCGAAGATGGTCACCGCCACACGCAGTTTATTCTTGTCATAATTAACCTCTTCCACCGTACCGCTAAAGTCGGCGAACGGTCCTTCGGTCACACGCACCACCTCGCCCGCCTCATAGATCACCTTGTGGCGCGGCTTCTCGACGCCATCCTGTATCTGGCCCAAGATGGTATCGACCTCTTTTTGGCTGATCGGTGCGGGCTTGGTCGGCGTACCGCCAATAAACCCAGAAACCTTAGGCGTACTCTTGACGATATGCCACGAGGCGTCATCCATCTCCATCTGCACGAGGACATAGCCCGGGAAGAACTTGCGTTCACTCACGCGCTTTTGACCAGCCCTCATCTCGACGACCTCTTCGACCGGAACCAAGATCTCGCCAAACTTAGACTCCATGTCCGCGTTCGCGATACGCTCCTTCAAGGCGCGCATGACGCTCTTCTCAAAGCCCGAGTAGGCGTGCACCACATACCACTGCATAGCCATCAAGAACTCCTACCCATCAAGTACTGAATGATCCAACCCAAGACACCGTCCACCAACCACAAGAACAGCGCCATCACCACGGCAAACAACAGCACCACGCCGGTCATCTGCAAGGTCTCGCGGCGCGTGGGCCACACCACCTTACGCGCCTCGACGATAGACTCTTGGCTCAGCGTCAACGCCGACCGCCCCATTGCCGTCAGGCCCACCACCAGCAAGGCCAGACCGACGCCCGCCAGTACAGAGAGGACGCGCAACACCATGGCGGCCTCATCGCCCAAGAGGTAAAAGCCGGCTAGGCCGGCGATCACCAATAACGCCGCCAAAAGCAGCTTAAGTTTGTCTGTCATTGCGCTTCTTTACACCCAAACACGATTTACACCTAAACCTACTATCATGATGTCACACAGGCATACAACACACCCATGCCACATCACAACCCTATCTGGCAGGCCAGGAGGGCCTCGAACCCCCAACCTTCGGTTTTGGAGACCGACGCTCTGCCAATTGAGCTACTGGCCTTCATACTTACTAGGCGACAAAGGCCGGAGGCTCTCACCTCCGGCCCAATGCGCCGATCTTACTTATTCAATAACCTTAGCCACGACACCCGCGCCGACGGTACGACCGCCTTCACGAATCGCGAAACGCAGACCTTCTTCCATGGCGATCGGGGCGATCAGCGCGGCGGTGATCGACACATTGTCGCCCGGCATGATCATCTCGGTGCCGGCCGGCAGCTCGATCGCACCGGTGACATCGGTGGTGCGGAAGTAGAACTGCGGACGGTAGCCATTGAAGAACGGGGTGTGACGGCCGCCTTCGTCTTTCGACAAGACATAGATCTCGGCGGTGAACTTGGTGTGCGGCTTGATGGAACCCGGCTTGGCCAACACTTGACCACGCTGAACTTCTTCGCGCTTGGTGCCGCGCAAGAGCACGCCCACGTTGTCGCCGGCCTGACCTTGGTCGAGCAGTTTGCGGAACATTTCAACGCCGGTACAGATGGTCTTGACGGTCGGGGTGATGCCGACGATCTCGATCTCTTCGCCGACCTTGACGATGCCGCGCTCGACACGACCGGTGACCACGGTGCCACGACCGGAGATCGAGAAGACATCTTCGATCGGCAGCAGGAAGGGCTTGTCAATCGCACGCTCAGGCGTGGGGATGTAGTTGTCCAGCGCGTCGGCCAGCTTGAGGATGCTGGGCTCGCCGATGTCGGATTGGTCGCCTTCCAGCGCCTTCAGGGCGGAGCCGATGATGATAGGCACATCGTCGCCCGGGAAGTCGTACTTGGACAATAATTCGCGCACTTCCATCTCAACGAGTTCGAGCAGCTCGGCGTCGTCGACCATGTCGGCCTTGTTCATGTAGACAATAATGAAGGGCACGCCCACCTGACGGGCGAGCAGGATGTGCTCACGGGTCTGCGGCATGGGGCCGTCAGCGGCGGACACCACCAACACCGCGCCGTCCATCTGGGCGGCACCAGTGATCATGTTCTTGACATAGTCGGCGTGGCCCGGGCAGTCCACGTGGGCGTAGTGACGCGCACCGGTCTCGTACTCCACATGGGCGGTGTTAATGGTAATGCCGCGTGCCTTCTCTTCCGGAGAGGAGTCGATCTCGTCATATTTCTTCGCCGCGCCGCCGAATTTCTTCGACAAAATCGTGGTGATCGCTGCCGTCAGGGTGGTCTTACCATGGTCCACGTGACCAATCGTTCCCACATTGACGTGCGGTTTAGTACGCGCAAATTTTTCCTTGGCCATTT
>Ga0208566_1000096_pt1 | contig 63629 bp, 56 predicted proteins | sample PL_2010_150m_FD_184159 | JGI IMG/M metagenome (GOLD analysis project Ga0208566, IMG submission 184159) | Freshwater microbial communities from Powell Lake, British Columbia, Canada to study Microbial Dark Matter (Phase II) - PL_2010_150m... | ecosystem: Environmental > Aquatic > Freshwater >...
AAGACGGGTTGATCAGCTGGCTGCCGAGGTTCAGAACGCGAGGATCCATAGGAGCGGACATCCACTTCACATAGGTGTTCGGGTTCATCATCGGAGTAACCATGCTCATGGCGAAGTTCGGGTCCATCGAAGCGGCCATCCACTGAGTGGCCAGGGCCGGGTCAGCGAAAACCATGTACGCGCCAACGGTCTTGGGGTCCATAGCCGACTGGCCCATCTTCGTGTAGAAGGCCGGATCAATCGAGCTCTGGATCAAAGCGATCGAAGTCGCCGGGTCCATCAGGGATTGCATCGTAGCCACGGCAGCCTTAGGAGTCGCCACGGCAGCAGGCAATTTAGCCAGATCAGCAGCGAACGAAACGGTAGCGATAGCCGACAGGGTCAGGGCAGAAACAAGGGTAGATAATTTCATTTGAAACTCCAAGTAAGATAGAAAGGTTAGAAAGCTGTTCGCGGCGTAGGTTTCGTTTCGCGATGGAAGGCATTCTACACGATCTGGCATATAACGCAAGTCATAGATCAACCCATACGCCTATGACCTGCGTCTGTGGTTTTTGGGTCACAAAGACCTTTGGGTAAAGTCATAGGGCTAAACCTGACTTTGGTATAAACTGCGCGGCATTGTCTTCTTGTCGCTGCCTGCCATGCAAATACTGCTTGCCGATGACCATCCCCTGTTCCGTGAGGGGGTTAAACCTGTATTACTTAAGCTCGATGCCCAGGTCGAGATCTTAGAGGCGATAGACTATCCCAGCGCCTATGCGATCACGGCTCAGCATACGGAGATGGATCTGGCCTTGCTCGATCTCAATATGCCGGGCGGCACGGGGATCGAGGGCATCACCCAGTTCCGCGCGCGTTTTCCGCATATCCCGCTCATCGTCCTGTCGGCGGCGGATCGTCCCGATGAGGTGCGGCAGGTCTTGGCCGCCGGCGCGATGGGCTATATCAGCAAGGCCTCGGCCCCGGCGGTGATCTTGTTGGCGATGCACCTGGTGCTGGCCGGTGGCGTCTATGCCCCGCCCGAACTGCTCAGCGCGCAGAGCGTGGCCCCTATCCTGCATCCCGTCAGCCCCAGCGGTCCCCGCTTGGCCAGCTTGACCGAGCGACAGTTAGAGGTCTTGCGTCTGATGGGGCAGGGGATGAGCAATCGGCAGATCGCCGAGGCCTTTCACCTCACTGAGGGTACGGTGAAGATCCATGTCACCGCTGTTCTGCGTGCACTGGATGCCTCTAATCGTACCGAGGCGGTCTTGGTGGCGCAGAAGGCCGGTCTGGCCTAAACGCTCAGGCTCGCCGCGTGTACCTGTCGTGGTTTTCTAGCCTGCGTCGTTGTGTTGGCACGCTGCATGCGCGTTTGCTGTGGCTGGCGCTCTTGCCTGCGGTGTTGAGCGCGGCCTTGTTTGCGGTCTATGAAGTGCATCAAAGTGGCCGCGAGGCCGAGGCCGCCTTGCGCCAACGCGGCCGCGAGCTGACCACTCAATTGGCCGAGGTCGCCGCCTATGACCTCTTCACGGGGAGCACGGCCAACCTGCAACGCCTAGCCGATCACGCGGGCCTCAACCCTCAGCGAGACGCGATTGGCGTGGTCGATGAGCACGGGCGCTGGTGGGTCAAGAGCGGTAAGGAGGCCTTGTTGGCCAACCGTGCCCTGTTGCAAACACACGCCGAGCGGCGCGTGGACGACGACTATTTCTTCCGTCGCCCGATCGGCTTGGTGCAAAGCGCGCAGGCAACGGGTATGGACAGTGTGTTGGGCGTGGGCGCGATCGGCCATGTCGTGGTGGTTTTGAACGATGCGCCGATTCGCGCCGCACAGCGTGAGAGCCTCTTGACGATCTTGACCTTTCTAATCGGCCTGATCGCCCTCGCCGCGACCATGGCGTGGACCTTGAGTCGTCGCTTGGCGCGCCGCCTGCATCGCATTACCGACACGGTACACGCCTTGGCCCGTGGTCGCCTAGACGCGCGCTGTCCGGTCGAACAGGCCGAGGGCGAGTTGCGACAACTGGAACGAGACATCAACGACATGGCGGAGACCTTGCACGATGTGCACGAAAATCTACAGATCGGCATCCAGACGGCAACCGCCGAGTTGACGGAGCAAAAACTAGCCGCCGAGGCCGCCGTGCGTGCCAAGTCCAAGTTTCTCGCCGCCGCCAGCCATGACCTGCGCCAACCCTTGCACGCCCTGACCCTGTTGATCTCCGCCCTGAAAGACAAGGTGCCGGAAGGTGAGTTGCAACGCCTGACGGCGCACATCGATGCCTCGGCCACGGCGATGGGCGACATGCTGGGCGGTCTGCTCGACCTCTCGCGCCTTGATGCTGGTATCGTGCAGGCGCAGCCGGAGTGTTTTCCGGTGCAAGGGGTGCTGGACAATATCCGGCAACATTTTGCCCCGACTGCCGCCGAAAAAGGCCTGACGCTGCGTGTGTTGCCCTGTAGCCTATCGGCGCAGAGCGACCCGTTGTTGACGGAGCGCATCGTGATGAATCTGGTCAGCAACGCCATCCGCTATACGCCGCAGGGGCGTGTCATTGTCGGTGCGCGGCGACGCGCCGGTGCGGTGGAGTTGCAGGTGCTAGATACCGGTTTGGGTATCGCCGCCCGGCAACAGGCGCAGGTCTTTGAGGAATATTTCCAGATCGACAACCCCGAACGGCAACGCGCCAAGGGCCTGGGTTTGGGCCTCGCCATCGTGGCGCGAGAGGCCGAGTTGCTGGGCAGCGCGGTGACGCTGCGCTCGACGCTGGGGCGCGGTTCGCGCTTTGGGCTGACCTTGGCGCGCTGTACGCCGATACAGGTTACGGCGGTGACGGTCACGACGGACGCCACCGCTACCCTGCCGCGTGAGGATGCGCCCTTGATCGCCATCCTCGACGATGACACCCTCATCTTGGGGGCGATGACGACGCTGCTGCGCGAATGGGGGATGGAAACGGTCGCGGCGGTTTCAGCCGAGGCCTTGCTCGATGCCTTGGGCGAATTAGGCCGTCTGCCCGATGTCATCCTGTCCGATTATCGTCTACCCGGTGAGCGCGACGGCATCGTCAGCGTGCGCTGGTTGCGCCAAGAACTGGGCGAAGGCCTGCCCGCCGCCATCATCACCGGCGACACCGGCCCGGAAACCATCGCGGCGATCAACGCTTCCGGCCTCACCTTGTTGCACAAACCCTTGAAACCCGCGCGCCTACGCGCCTACCTTAACCACGCCCTCCGCCCGCAATGACGACGCGCCTAGGTGCGCCCAGGCGTGTGTGGGGGCAGACCACGACTTCTGGCCAACGCTGACATCTCATCGTCGAACGCTGACGCTGACGCTGACGGCGGCGGGACCCGCGTGGATGTGGCCGATGACGGCGGCGGTCGCAAATCCGTGTTGGGCGAAGAGGGCCAAGACCGTGTCGGCGGCATCCAAGGCGCAACTGACCAAGAGGCCGCCGCTGGTTTGCGGGTCGGTTAAGAGGGCGCGTTGCCAGTCGGTGCAGCCGTCGAACAGGGTGACGGCATGGCCATAGCTGGCCCAGTTGCGTCCCGATGCGCCGGTGATAAAACCGGCTTGCGCCAGTTCGTTTGCGCCGTGTAAGAGTGGCACGCTGGGCCATGCGATCTCGATCTGTACATTGGAGCCGCGCGCGATCTCCCATGCGTGTCCTAAGAGGCCAAAGCCGGTGACATCGGTCATCGCGTGCACGCCGTCTAAGGCGGCCAGATCGGGGCCGGGGGTATTGAGTTGCGTGGTCGAGTCTATCATCGCGGCGTAGGCGGCGGGCGGCAGCGCGTCTTTTTTGAGCGCGGCGGAGAAGATGCCCACGCCCAAGCCCTTGCCGAGGATCAACACATCGCCCGCACGCGCCGCGCTGTTCTTCTTGATGCGGGCCGGATCAACGACACCGATCGCGACCAAGCCGTAGATCGGTTCGGCCGATTCGATGGAATGACCGCCGGCAATGGGCATCCCCGCCGCTGCTGCTGCCGCCTCGCCACCGGCCAAGATCTGGCGGATGGTGTCGTGCGGGAGTTTGTCGAGCGGCATGCCGACCAAGGCAAGGCCAAACAACGGTCGCCCGCCCATGGCATAGACATCGGAGATGGCGTTGGTCGCGGCGATGCGGCCAAAGGCGAACGGGTCATCGACGATGGGCATGAAAAAATCGGTGGTCGCGACGATGGCTTGGTGTTCGTTCAAACGCCACACCGCCGCGTCATCGGAGGATTCGATGCCGACTAATAAATCGGGAAAGGCCGAGGTCAATCCCTTGGCATAGGGCGTGGCGGCAAGGATCTGTTCTAAGACGGCGGGGGCGATCTTGCAGCCGCAGCCGCCGCCGTGCGAGAGGTGAGTGAGTCGTGTGGTCATGGGTGCGGATTCTACCGCAGCCGAGGGTATCGAAGCCCGTGCCATGCCGCAAATGCCAGCATTAGCAACGCCAGCGCCAGCACCAGGATATTGCCCCAACGCGCAAACGGGGTCAGCCCGCTACGGCCTTGCACCGTGGCCTCCAGCACGCCTTGCGTAAATAACGGTAACTGTGCGGTGACGCGGCCCTGTGCGTCGATCACGGCGGTAACGCCGGTGTTATTGGCGCGTAGCCACACACGCCCCGTCTCCAAGGCGCGCATCTGCGCGATCTGCAGGTGTTGCCACGGCGCGGCGGTGTCGCCAAACCACGCATCGTTGCTGACATTGGCCATCAAGGTCGCCTGCGGCAGGGCGTGGATAAGCTCTTCGCCAAAGACATCTTCGTAACAGATATTCATCGCCACCTGTTGCCCGGCTACCGCCAGCGGGGTTTGGTTGATCGCGCCGCGCGAGAAATCGCCGAGCGGGATCTGCATCTGTTCGACGAGCCAGCGGAATCCGGGCGGCACGAATTCGCCAAACGGCACCAGATGCGCCTTGTGAAAGCCCTGTTGCGGCGCGCTGCCGACGCTGACCACGCTGTTGAAATAACGCCCATCCGCATTCAGCGTCGGCACGCCGATCACGACATCGCCGCCGCGCGCCCGCGCAGCATCGGCGAGGGCCGTCTGATAACCGAGCGGGACATCGTGCCAAAAGAGGGGCAGGGCCGTCTCGGGTAGGATCGTCAAACGCCCGTGACCGTCCCGCACGAGGCGCAAATAATCCCGCAGCGTCTGCTCGATGCGTCCCGGTTGAAATTTTAGGTCTTGCGCCACATTGCCTTGCACGAGGCTGACCGTGACGGGCGCGCCGCTCGGGGCGGTCCAGTCGGGCTGCTGCGCGCCCCAACTGACGAGCCCGAGGCCCAGCAGCACCATGAGGCCGATGCGATTGCGTAAGGCGCTCGCGCCAGCGGCCAAAGCGGTCAAGAGCGATAGGCCATACACGCCGAGGAGGGGTGCGAATGCGGCCAACGGGCTATCCGGCGCGGCCGCGTAACCGATCGCCAGCCACGGAAAACCGGTGAAGATCCAACCGCGTAGCCATTCAAACAGCATCCAAAAGGCAGGTGCGGCGACGAGTAAACGCAGCGCGGGGTGCGCCGTAAGACGCGCCGCCAAGCCAAGCGCGGCGGCCGGAAACAGGGCGAGGAAGGCGCAAAACAAAAAGGTCGCTAGACCCGCCAGCGGCCACGGCAGTTGGCCAAAGGTGTGCAGGCTGACGAATACCCACGACACGCCCGCCAGAAAAAAGCCCAAGCCAAAGAGGTAACCTTGGGCAAAGGCCATGCGCGGGCTAACCACGCGCACGCGCATAAAGAGCAGGGCCAAGGTCAGCACGGGCAACCAAAAGTGGCCATAGGGTGCAAAACCAAAGACGCTCACAGCGCCGAGGGCGAGGGGCCAGAACAGGAGAAATAATTTACGCATGGCCTTGATCATGCAGTAGTGGCGCTAAATTGGCTATCGTGCCGTATGTAAATCCGCCACACGAGGGCCGTGAGAGGCGTAGAATGTGCCTCCCTTTTAGGCAATCCCACGGTAGCATTTGTGCAAATCGGCCCTTACCTCCTTAAGAACAACCTGATCGTCGCGCCCATGGCGGGGGTGACCGATCGGCCGTTCCGTCAGCTCTGCAAACGCATGGGCGCGGGCATGGCGGTGTCTGAGATGGTGACCTCAAACTCGTTGCTCTATGGTTCGGCCAAGACGCGCCGCCGCGCCAATCACGATGGCGAGGTCGCGCCGATCTCGGTGCAGATCGCGGGGTCTGACCCTTTGATGATGGCCGAGGCGGCAAAATATAACGCCAACGAGGGCGCGCAGATCATCGACATCAACATGGGCTGTCCGGCCAAGAAGATCTGCAATGTCATGGCCGGTTCCGCGCTGTTGAAGGACGAACCCTTGGTGGGGCGCATCTTATCGGCGGTGGTCGAAGCCGTGCCGGATACGCCGGTGACGCTGAAGATCCGCACCGGCTGGGACAAGGACAGCCGCAATGCCTTGATGATCTTAAAGATCGCGCAAGAATCGGGCATCCAGGCGCTCGCCATCCACGGCCGCACCCGCGCCTGTGGCTATACGGGCGAGGCGGAATACACGACCATCACGGCGGTCAAGGCGGCGGCGCGGATCCCCATCATCGCCAATGGCGACATCACCACGCCGCAAAAGGCGCAGTTTGTGCTGGAGACGACGGGCGCGGATGCGGTCATGATCGGTCGCGCCGCGCAAGGTCGGCCGTGGTTGTTCCGCGAGATCGCCCATTTTTTGGCGACCGGGACGGAGTTGTCGCACCCCGAGGTGGCCGAGATCCATCAGGTCTTGATCGAGCATCTGGAAGACCTGTATCGTTTTTATGGCGACATCGCCGGGCCGCGCATGGCGCGTAAACACATCGCCTGGTACACACGCGGCTTGGCGGACTCGGCGCATTTTCGCCATGCCATGAATCAGCTCGAAGGTATGGACGCGCAACGCGTGGCGGTGGATGACTTTTTCTGGCGGGCGCAGGATCGCAGCCCGCACTTGATGTACGCGCAACAGACGACGCAACAGTTAACGGAGATTACGGCATGAGCACCGAAAAACAAGAAAACGACATCGCCGTTTGCATCCGTCGCGTCCTTAAAAAATACTTCCACGACCTCGATGGCGAGCCGGCCTTGGGCCTGTACGACCTCGTCATCCTGGCCGCCGAAAAGCCCTTGTTAGAAGACATCCTGCATCGCGCGGCTGGCAATCAAAGCCGCGCCGCCGAGATCCTCGGCATCAACCGCAACACCCTACGCAAAAAGATGCAGCACCACGGCATCGAATAACCCTTTCTTTGTTTTGACGATTAGTGACGACGACCATGATTAAACGCGCCCTGCTTTCCGTGTCTGACAAGACCGGCCTTATCGACTTCGCCCGCGCCCTCCAAACGGCCGGGGTTGAGCTTTTATCCACCGGCGGCACGGCCAAGGCGATCCGCGACGCGGGCCTGTCGGTCAAGGATGTGGCCGAATTCACCGGCTTCCCCGAGATGCTCGATGGCCGCGTCAAGACCCTGCATCCCAAGGTGCATGCCGGCATCCTCGCGGTGCGCGACAACGCCGAACACGCGGCGACCATGGACACGCACGGACTGGGCTACATCGACCTCGTCTGCGTCAATCTTTACCCCTTTGTGCAGACGGTCTCTAAGCCGCATACGCTCGCTGAGGCGATCGAAAACATCGACATCGGCGGCCCGGCCATGGTGCGATCTTCGGCGAAAAATCACAAACATGTCGCCATCGTCACCGATCCAGCCGATTACGCTGGACTTATTGCTGAGATGCAGGGCAACGCGGGCGCGTTGACCGATGCGACCCGTTTCACGCTCGCCAAAAAGGCGTTTAGCCACACCGCCGCCTACGATGGTGCGATCAGCAATTACCTCACCGCGCTGAACGCCGAAGGCGCGAAAGAGGCCTTTGGCGAAAAACTTAACCTCAGCTTTACCCGTCAGCAGACCTGTCGCTATGGCGAAAATCCGCATCAAGCCGGCGCGTTTTATGTGGAAGACAACATCCCCGCTGGCACGGTGGCGGCCAGTCGCCAGATCCAAGGCAAGGAGATGTCGTACAACAACATCGCCGACACCGACGCGGCCTTGGAGTGCGTCAAGCAGTTTGACAGCGCCCCCGCCTGCGTCATCGTCAAACACGCCAACCCCTGCGGCGTGGCCTATGGCCGCGACCTGCTCGAAGCGTACAACCGCGCCTATCAAACCGACCCCGAATCCGCCTTTGGCGGCATCATCGCCTTTAACGGTCGTCTCGACGGCGCGACCGCGCAGGCCATCGTCGAGCGGCAGTTTGTCGAGGTCATCATCGCCCCCGAGGTCAGCCCAGAGGCCTCCGCCATCGTCGCCAGCAAGAAGAATGTGCGCCTGTTGGAATGCGGTGCGTGGACTGGCGGCGTCAACCAAATGGATCTGAAACGCGTCGCGGGCGGACTCTTGGTGCAAGAGGCCGATACGCTGTTGCACGGCGAGCTTAAGGTGGTCACCGCGCGTGCCCCCACCGAGACCGAGATGGCCAATCTCCTGTTCGCCTGGCGCATCGCCAAGTTCGTCAAATCGAACGCCATTGTCTATGCCAAGGACGGCATGACCATCGGCGTGGGCGCAGGGCAGATGTCGCGCGTCAACTCCGCGCGCATCGCCGGCATCAAGGCCGAACACGCCGGGCTGATCGTGCCCGGTTCGGTGATGGCCTCGGACGCCTTTTTCCCCTTCCGCGACGGCTTGGACAACGCGGCGGCAGCGGGTATTCGCGCCGTCATCCAGCCAGGCGGCTCGATGCGCGACGATGAGGTAATCGCGGCGGCCAACGAGCACGGCATCGCCATGGTGTTTACCGGCATGCGTCACTTCCGGCATTGATATGAAACTCCTCGTCATCGGTTCGGGCGGCCGTGAACACGCCCTGGCATGGAAACTAGCGCAATCGCCACGCGTGCAAAAGGTCTTTGTCGCGCCCGGCAACGGCGGCACCGCCACCGCCGACGGCATCGAAAACCTGCCCTTGACCGACTTCGCCGACCTCATCGCCTTTTGCCAGCACGAAAAGATCGGTTTTACCGTGGTCGGCCCCGAGGCGCCGTTGGCCGCCGGCATTGTTGACGCCTTTCGCGCCGCTGGCCTACGCATCTTTGGCCCCACGCAGGCCGCCGCGCAGCTCGAATCATCCAAGGACTACGCCAAGCAATTCATGGCCCGACACGGCATCCCGACCGCGAAGTTCGCCACCTTCACCGAGGCCGCCGCCGCGCACGCCTATATCGACGCCGAGGGCGCGCCCATCGTCATCAAGGCTGACGGCTTGGCGGCAGGCAAGGGCGTCGTGGTCGCGCAAACGGTGGATGAGGCACACGCCGCTGTCGACATGATGCTGGCCGGCAATGTATTCGGTGAGGCCGGCGCGCGCGTCGTCATCGAAGAATGTCTGATCGGCGAGGAGGCGAGTTTCATGGTGATGGCCGATGGTGAGCACACACTTACACTCGCTACCAGCCAAGATCACAAACGCCTGTTAGACGGCGATCGTGGCCCCAACACCGGCGGCATGGGCGCGTATTCGCCCGCGCCGGTGGTCACGCCCGAGGTCCACGCCCGCGCCCTGCGCGAGGTCATCCGTCCGGTGATCAACGGCATGAAGGCCGAGGGCATCCCCTTTACCGGCTTTTTATACGCCGGCCTGATGATCACCCCGGACGGCCGCATCGGCACGCTGGAGTTCAACTGCCGCATGGGCGACCCAGAGACGCAGCCGATCATGATGCGGCTCAAGACCGACCTCGTCGGCTTGATGGAGGCCGCCATCGACGGTCGTCTCGATCAGGTCGAGGCGGAATGGGATCGGCGCGTCGCACTGGGCATCGTCTTGGCGGCGGCAGGTTATCCCGACGCGCCGCGTAAAGGCGATGTGATTACCGGCCTACCTGCTGCAATCAACACCGCGAGCGACAGCGCAATGGTTTTTCACGCCGGCACGACGCTAGAAGGCGGTCAGGTACAGGTCAGCGGTGGGCGAGTCCTCTGCGTGACCGCCTTGGGCGACTCGGTGAAACAGGCCCAGCAACAGGCCTACGCCGCCGCCGAGGGCATCCACTTTGACGGCTGTCAGATGCGCCGCGACATCGGCTGGCGGGCGATCAAGCCGAAGCATGGCTGAAAGGGCGCAGCCGTCCGCACACACGGCGGGCGCATGTTGACCCCTTTGCGCGGTTTTCTACGGCGCGGCGGGGTCATCGCCTACGCCACCGAGTCCTGTTTCGGCCTCGGCTGCGACCCGCGCAATGCCCGAGCGGTGCAGCGTCTCCTACGAATTAAAAGCCGACCGCAACGCAAGGGCCTCATCCTTATCGCGGCGGACCTCGCGCAACTTCGCCCCTATCTCGCGCCGCTCAGTGTCGCTGAACGCGCTCTTTTGGACGACTACTGGCCCGGCCCCACCACCGTATTGCTCCCCGCCAGCCGTCGCTGTCCGCGTTGGCTGACCGGCGCTCATACCAAGATTGCGGTGCGCATCACCGCCCACCCCGACGCGCGCCGCGCCTGCCTCGCCGCCGGCATGGCCTTGGTCTCGACCAGCGCCAACCGCACGGGTCAGGTATCGCTTAAAACAGTGGCCCGCTGTCAGGCCGTTTTTGGCGATGCCGTTCGCACCCTGCCCGGACGCGTCGGCCCGCGCAAACGGCCCTCCACTCTGATCGATCTGGCCACACAACGCGTTTTACGCGCCTAAAGGGATAAACCTAGAAACCGCCGTTATTCGCCCCGTAGGAGCGGGCTTTCCCGAGAACAGTATGATTCAACGGCGGTTTTTAGGATAAAGGCGTAAAGATCAACGCCCTGTCAGGGTCGCGCTGAGGTCCAGCATCAAGCGACGCCGTTCGTCGGACATCGCGCGGAAGCGCTCGACCAACAAGGTTTCCGCCTGTTCTGGGATGCGTGCCATCAACAGCAACGGTTCCCCCTCCGCCAAGGCATACAACTCGTGCACCTTCAAACCAAACTCCCGCGCCAAGTCCTCCGTCACCTCGGGGCCGGGACGGTGCTTGCCGTTTTCGATGCGGGAGATGTTGGCGGCTGTCACATGCAAGCGCCAGCCCAGCTCCTCTTGAGACCAGCCGTTTTTGACGCGTAGAGAGCGGATTGCTATGCCTAGGTTCATGGCGTAAATATGCGACGAACTTACGAATTTCACAAAAACAATCCCGATATTTACTATTTTGTCTTAACTATTTGTTAATATGCCGGCAGTGGCAACGATATGCGTAAGCCACTTTCGCCGATTCTTCGGTAATTACTAGGAGCAACACCATGAAAAACACACAAATTTTAGCCGCAGTCCTGTTGGCCGTAGGCGCTACAACCGCTCAGGCGGCAGGCTATGTCGGTTTCGATGTCGGCTATGGCAAAGTAGATCAAGAGTCGTCGGCTGGTGAAATTGCGCGGGCTTTAGCCAACGCCACAGGGAATACCGTCACCTACACTTATGAGCAAAGTGCTCCAGCAGGCCGTATCTTCGCCGGCTGGAACATCGCAAAAGACATGGCTGTCGAGCTCGGCTATCTAAAAACCGCATCGCTGGATGCAACATTTAACGGAACAACGACAGGCCGTGCCGCTTATAGCGTTACAACTGGGATGGAGGCCAAAGGCTTTGATGCTGCGCTTGTTTGGTACCCCATTGAGAATGTGTTTATCAAGGGTGGCGTGCATGCTATGGATGTTGATGCCACGCTCACGGCCACTGTGACCAGTGCAAGTGCCACCTATACGGTATCCAAATCCGGCACAGGGCTTTTGTTTGGCGTAGGTTATGAGAGCGAAATCAGCAAAACGCTAAGCGGACAAGTCGCCTACACCCATTACAACAAAGTGGGCGGGATGAGCGACGCAACAATCGACCTGGTCACGGCCGGCCTAAAGATGAAGTTTTAATTGGGTTTTACTAAAACAGCAGCCTAGGCTGCTGTTTTTCACTATTGGAGTAATAACATGAAAAAATATTAACCGTTTCTTTGGTGGCCGTAGCGTTACTAGCCGGATGCGCCACGCGCCCAGAGTCTATCCGTGCCTCGCATGTATCCTTCGAGAAGTTCACCCATTTGGATTGCACTCAGTTGGCGACCAAGATGGGTGATTCCCGCGCCGAGTTAGACAAATACTCCAAGCTCCAAGATAGCAAGGCCAACCTAGACGCGGCAACGGTGTTCTTGGTCTTGATCCCCGCCAGCAAGCTGTCCGGCGACCACGAGGGCGATGTGGCACGCTTGAAGGGCGAGGTCGAGGCGATCGAGACCGCGCAAGTAAAAGGCAAGTGTAAATCACTATGAAGATTCATGGTGCAGTAAACCATGTGGTTGCCATAACGGCCTTTGCTCTTTTGAGCGGTTGCGCGAGTTATCGCGTGGACTCTAACTTTACGGTAGAGGCCTCACAACCGGGAAAAAGTAGGCCCAAGGTCATCATCTCCGAGAGCGATCTGTTTCCGCGCAAATACAAAGAGGTTGGGCCGGTTGAGGTAAGTGTTAAAAAGCTGACGCTATTCCATAAAGATCCCTCTGTTGAGCTGGTTAATGCAGCCCTAGTCGAAAAGGCTGATGCGATGGGTGCGGATGCCGTGGTTAATGTCGCTTACAAAAGCGGCATTGGTTTCACAACATGGGGGTATATGGACGCTAAAGGTATGTGCGTAAAGTTTACCGATTAGCATCCTCCATCAAACTTGGCCATCTCAACCATGGGTGACTAAGCCGATGAATGTATCTTGGCGGGCTAAAGCCCGCCCCACAATGTGGCACAAGGTGCGTGTTTAGCTGGAGTCGTACAAGGGTTAATCGCGGGCAAGCCCGCTCCTACGGCGGTGGGTAGCTTGTTTTTATCCGCCAGCCATTGTTCGCCGTGCTGACAACCCGTGGGCGCGGCAGGGATGTTTTTGCGCGGTGTGTTGTGTGCGCTGCCTAAAACCCGCAAAACCCCGCTACAATCCGCGCCGTGCCTAAATTACTACAACCGTTATCCGCCTCCCCGCCGCACGCGAAAACCGCGCGCGTTAAGACGTTTTTGCACGACTTGCAGGCGCAGATCGTGGCTCGGTTGGAGCAGATCGACGGCAATGCTTTTCGTCGCGACGCGTGGACGCGACCAGAAGGCGGTGGCGGGCTGTCGTGTCTGATCGAAGAGGGCGCGGTATTCGAGCGCGGCGGGGTCAATTTCTCCCATGTCACCGGGGCGCAGATGCCGGCCTCGGCGACGGCGCATCGGCCCGAATTGGCGGGGCGGCCGTGGGAGGCGATGGGGGTGTCCTTGGTCTTGCATCCGCGCAACCCGTATGCGCCGACCGTGCACCTGAATGTGCGTTTCTTTATCGCTACGCAGGTCGATGCCGAGCCGATCTGGTGGTTTGGCGGCGGCATGGATCTGACCCCGTATTATGGCTTTGAGGAGGACGCGCGGTATTTCCATCAGGGCTGTGCCGATGCGCTGGCCCCGTTTGGTGAGGGCGTACACGCCGAGTACAAGGCCTGGTGCGACCGTTACTTTTTCTTGAGGCATCGCAACGAGCCGCGTGGCGTGGGCGGCATCTTTTTTGATGATCTCAATGCGGGTGGCTTTGAGCACAGCTTCGCCTTGATGCGTAGCGTCGGCGAACGGTTTATCCCCGCCTACGCGCCCATCCTCGAGCGTCGCAAAGACCTGCCCTATGGCGAACGCGAACGCGATTTCCAGGCCTATCGACGCGGCCGCTATGTCGAGTTTAATTTGGTGTTTGACCGTGGCACGCTGTTTGGTCTGCAATCGGGCGGGCGTACCGAGGCGATCTTGATGTCGATGCCGCCCATCGTTAAATGGCGTTATGACTGGCACCCCGAACCCGGCTCCGCCGAGGCGCGGCTGTATGATGTGTTCCTTAAACCGAGAGATTGGCTAGATGAGAGAACGATCTGAATATGTCCCGCTAGAACCCGTTCGCCCGCCGCGCAAGAAGCGGCGTTGGCCGTGGTGGATGGTGGGTCTGCTCGTGTTTGCGGCGGCCTTGATTGCGGCCTACGAGATGATCGCCTCGCCGTTTCAGGCGATGTTGTTGGCGGGCTACGGCAAGCGGCTGACTTGGACACTGAACGATGGCCCCAGCGCGCAGATCGTCTTTCCGGGGCAAGGCCCTTACGATGTCCGCTTGGGCTATAACCGCATCCCTGAGTTTACCCAACGGTTGACGCAGCGCGGCTATGTCTTGGCCAAGCAGGCGCGTATCTCCGACGATATGAATCGCGTCGGGGCCTTTGGTCTGTTCTTGCCCTATAACGAGAAATCGGTCGCGGGCGTGACCTTGCGCGGTTGCAATCAAGAGACCTTGTTCAGCCTGCCGCAACCGAAACGCCACTATGTCCGTTTTGAGGACATCCCGCCGGTCATTGCCAATACCCTGCTCTATATCGAGAACCGCGAATTGCTCGACCCTAATCATCCGCAACGCAACCCGGCGGTGGAGTGGGATCGGTTTGCCCAGGCCGTGTTGGAAAAGGCGGTGCAGGTCGTGCAACCGGGGCGCAAGGTGCCGGGTGGCTCTACCCTCGCCACGCAGATCGAGAAATACCGTCACACGCCCGATGGCCTGACCCTGTCCGGCGGCGATAAGCTGACGCAGATGGCCTCGGCCTCGTTGCGTGCCTATATCGACGGCACCGATACGCGCGTCACCCGGCGGCGTCTGGTGCAGGCCTATCTCAATACCGTGCCGCTGTCCGCTGCGCCGGGGCATGGCGAGGTGATCGGCACGGCCGATGCGCTGGATGCGTGGTTTGGTCTGGATTTTGATGAGGTCAATCGTCTGGTGCGCGGCCCGGCCATCTCGGCGGAATCGGCGCGGGCCTATAAGCATGTCTTGGCCTTGTTGATCGCCCAGCGGCGGCCTTCGTTTTATTTAATAGCTGATCGGGCGCAACTGGAAACGCAGGCGGACACCCACCTGCGCATGTTGGCCAAGGCGGGGATCATCAACGAGGAGATTCGCGATCTGGCCTTGAGCGCTAAACTGCAATTTCGCAAACCCGCGCCCGCGAAGGCGAGCCAGACCTTGACCTTTGTCGAGAACAAGGCGGCCAACGCCTTGCGTGCGGACATCACCCGGCAACTGGGCCTCTCGCAGCTTTATGACCTCGACCGGCTCGACCTCAATGTCGATACCACGCTCCATGCCAGCGCCCAGCGCGCGGTCACGCAACAACTCAAACGGTTGAACGACCCAGCGGCGGTGGCGGAGTTGGGCCTCTATGGGCATTACCTGCTAGAGCCGGACGATGACCTGACCAAGATCATCTTCAGCTTTACCTTGCACGAGCTGACCGCCGAGGGCGCGGTGGTGCGGATTCAGGCCGACAACCTCAATCAGCCCTTCGACATCAATCAAGGCGCGAAACTGGACATGGGCTCGTCGGCCAAGTTGCGCACGCTGATCACCTATCTGGAGATCATCGCTGACCTGCATAAACAGTTTGCTGGAAAGTCTGCGGCGCAGTTAGCCAAGGTCAGTGTACCGGCCAAGGATGTGTTGACGGCGTGGCTCATCGCGCACCTGCGCGGCCCGGGCGATCGGAGTCTGAACGGTACGCTCGAGGCGGCGATGGGCCGCCGTTATTCGGCTAACCCCGGTGAGGGCTTTTACACCGGCGGCGGGGTGCACCATTTCAATAACTTCCATAGCGAAGACAATCATAAGGTCATGGACCTGTGGGAATCGACACGCAACTCGGTCAACCTGCCCTTCATCCGTCTGATGCGCGATGTCATCCATCACCTGACCTATCGTGCGCCCTCGACGGCGGCGCGCGTCTTGGCCGATGTCAACGATCCTAAGCGAGACACCTATCTGGTCAAGTTTGCCGACAGCGAAGGGCGCGCCTTCCTCGCCCGGTTCCACAAAAAATATCGTGGCCTGACCCCGTCGCAGATGGCCGACAACCTGCTTAACCACTTGGCCGCGCACCCCAAGCGGCTGGCGGCGGTGTTTCGTTACATTGAGCCGCAGGCCGATCTGGCGGCCTTTACCCGGTTGATGCGCGGCCGTTTGGTGCGGCCCGGCGCGTATGACGACAAGGACATGGCCTATCTGTTTGAGACCTATGGGCCGGACAAGTTTAATCTCGCCGATCGGGGCTATATTACCCAGATTCACCCGTTGGAGTTGTGGTTGGCGGCCTATCTGCGTCAACACCCGACGGCAAAGTGGGAGGAGTTGGTGCAGAAATCGGGCCGTGAGCGGATCGAGGTCTATGATTGGTTGTTCACCACGGGGCGCAAAAATGCACAGGACAATCGTATCCAGTCGCTGATGGAGATCGAGTCTTTCCAAGAGTTGCACAAACGCTGGCGCCGGCTGGGTTATCCCTTTAACAGTCTGGTGCCGTCGTATGCCTCGGCGATTGGTTCGTCGGCCGACCGCCCGGCGGCCTTGGCCGAGATGATGGGCGTGATCCGTAACGATGGCGTGAAGTTGCCGTCCGTGAACATTAGGCAACTGGAATTCGGCGCGGATACGCCGTATCACACCGTGTTCCGGCGCACGCCGATGAAACCTGAGCGGATCTTCGACCCGGTGGTGGCGCAGGTGGTGCGTAAGGCCTTGTTAGATGTGGTCGAGAACGGCACGGCGCGGCGCATCAAGGGCGCGTTCCCGACCGCCGAGGGTAGCCTCGCGATTGGGGGTAAAACGGGGACGGGCGACCACCGGATGCAGGTCATCGCGGCGGGCGGGCGCGTCATCGAAGAGAAGGTGATGAACCGCGTCGCGACCTTTGCCTTCTTTATGGGCGAACGCTATTTCGGCGTGATCACCGCCTTTGTGCCGGGCGAGCAAGCGGGCAACTACCATTTCACCAGCGGCCTGCCAGTGCAACTCTTGAAGACCATGGCGCCTATCCTGCGCCCCTTGGTGTTAGGTCAAGAAAATGCCGAATTGCCGTGGCTGGCGCAGGTGGCGGCCTTTGATGCGGAGGCTAAGGCGGAGTCTGTGGCGCGTGCGGCGGTGACTAAACAGGTGGCCGTGGTAGCGCCTAAGCCGCTAGCGAAGCCTGTGCTTGTACCGCCTAAGCCCGTGCTGGCAACACGCTCGGCTGCCCCGGTGGCCAAGGCGGCTGTCCCCTCTGCCGCTATCCCGGCGGCCTCTGTGCCACCGGCAAAGCCCGTTGCGATAACCCGACCCGTGCCGACGCCGAACGCGCCGAGCGTCAGCGTGCCTGCGTCGGTCGTTGTGTCGCGTCCCTTGGCGTCGCCCGCACCGCCTCCGGCGCCGCCGGTGGTGGAGGCGCCTAAGCCCGAGCAGAAACGCAATCCCTGGGTCTCGCCTGAGTATGAATACCTGTTTTAACGGGCGGGTGGCGTGGGGCGCATCGGGTACAATGCCGCTCTTTAGTTTACGCTAGCGGCACGCAGAACAACGGGATGCAACTCTTTGCCTTTGGCATCAACCACCACACCGCGCCCGTCGCCGTACGGGAGCGCGTGGCCTTTCCGCCGGATATCTTGGAACGGGCCTTGCAGGATCTGACGCGGGACGAACGCGCCAGCGAAGCCATTATTGTGTCCACCTGCAATCGTACGGAGGTGTATTGCAACACACATACGCCTGAGGCGGTGGCGGATTGGCTGGCCGATTTTCATGGCATCCCGCGCACGGAGGTCAGCCCCTATCTGACGATCTTCGCGGGCGATGACGCGATTCGTCACGCCTTTCGTGTCGCCTCGGGCTTGGACTCGATGGTGTTAGGCGAGACGCAGATCTTGGGGCAGCTCAAGCAGGCGGTGGATAAGGCGCAGACGCTGGGGACGGTGGGCACGCTGTTGTCCAAGCTGTTTCAAAATACCTTTGCGGTGGCGAAAGAGGTGCGTACCGCGACCGAGATCGGGGCCAATACGGTGTCGATGTCGGCGGCGGCCGTGGCCCTCGCGGAGCGCATCTTCCCGTCGATCGCCCGGCAATCGGTGCTGTTTATCGGTGCGGGCGAGATGATCGAGCTGGTCGCCACCCATTTTGCCGCGCGCACCCCGCGTCGCATCATGGTGGTTAATCGCACCGTCGAACGGGCGCGCGAGTTGGCCGACCGGTTGGGTGGTGAGGCCGCCGCGCTCACCCGGTTGCCTGAGATCCTGCACGAGTTTGATATCGTCTGCACCTCGACCGCCAGCCCCTTGCCCATCTTGGGTCTGGGGCTGGCCGAACGCGCCCTCAAGGCGCGGCGGCATCGGCCGATGTTTATGGTGGATCTGGCCGTGCCACGCGACATTGAGGCCGAGGTGGGTGAGTTGAGTGATGTCTACCTCTACACCGTGGACGACTTGGGTGAGGTGATTCGCGCCGGTCACGACGCGCGGCGCTCCAAGGTGGACGAGGCGGAAGCCATCATCACCACGCGGGTGAGCGAGTTTACGCATTGGATCGATAGCCGCCGTGCGGTGCCGACGGTGCGCGCCCTGCGCGATCATGGTGAACGCTTGCGTCGCCATGAACTAGAAAAGGCCCTGAAACACCTCACCCATGGCGAGGATCCGGCGCAGGTCTTGGATGCCTTGTCCAAGGCCTTGACCAATAAATTCCTACACGAGCCTACGCATGCCTTGGGTCACGCTCAAGGCGACGAACAAGGGCGTCTCGCGCACCTGATCGAACGGCTCTATAACCTGCACGGCGAACGCTAGCGACGCTGGCCGCCCTCGTTGTCCGGCGTGTTCCCTTTCCTTTAAGTCCGCTATGAACCCCACCCTCATCAATAAACTTGATCAACTCGTTGATCGCCATATCGAGATCGACGCGTTGTTGGCCGAACCCACGGTCACGGCGAATATGGATCGTTATCGCCGGATCACCCGTGAACAGAGCGAGATCGGCCCGGTGGTCGCGGAATATCGCGCTTGGCAGCAGGCGCAGGCCGACCTTGCCACGGCGCGCGAGCTGATCGCAGACCCAGAGATGCGCGAATTGGCCGAGGACGAGATCACCGATGCCGAGGCGCGCATCGTGCAGGTCGAGGCCGCGTTGCAGGTCTTGTTGCTGCCTAAAGACCCCAACGACGAGCGCAATGTGTTCTTGGAGATCCGCGCCGGGACGGGCGGCAACGAGTCGGCCCTGTTTGCGGGCACCTTGTTTCGCATGTACGCCCGCTATGCCGAACGGCAACGCTGGCAGGTGGAGATCGTCTCGGAAAGCCCCGGCGAGGTGGGTGGTTTCAAGGAGATCATCTGCCGCGTCAATGGGCAGGGCGCGTACTCCCGGCTCAAGTTTGAATCGGGCGGGCATCGCGTCCAGCGCGTGCCAGAGACCGAGTCGCAAGGGCGTATCCACACCTCGGCCTGCACGGTGGCGGTGATGCCGGAGGCCGACGAGCGCGTGGCGGTGGCGATCAACCCGGCGGATTTGAAAATAGACACCTATCGGGCCAGTGGCGCGGGTGGCCAGCACATCAACAAGACCGATTCGGCGGTGCGCATCACGCACCTGCCGACCGGCATTGTGGTCGAATGCCAAGATGATCGCTCGCAACACCGTAACAAGGCGCAGGCCTTGGGCGTACTGGCCGCCCGCATCCAAGATGCACAAGATCGCGTGGCACACGCAGAAGAGGCGTCAACGCGCAAATCGCTGGTGGGCAGCGGCGACCGTTCTGATCGCATCCGCACCTACAACTTTCCGCAGGGACGCATCACCGACCATCGCATCAACCTGACGCTGTATAAGATTGATGCCATCATGGATGGCGATATGGGGGAACTGATCGCCGCGCTGGCCAGCGAACATCAGGCCGAGCAGTTGGCCACCCTGAGCGGGGCGGTGGGTTAGCGGCGATCGACGCGATAACCAGCTGGGATGGCGAAGGTTGCCTCGCTGATGGCGGCGTCGGAGTGGGCCTCGTAGGCCATGCCGGCGCGCGTTTGACTGCGCCGTGCGAGGTCGGCCATGGGGCCGGCCCCCTCAAATTTGAAGCTTATCTGGGTTGCACAGACCATGCCTTTGGATAACATCTTGCGCGCAGCTTCGTTGAAGATGCGCACTTGTGGGGAGGTGGGGCTGTTGTTTGATGCGGTACCCGCAAAGAAATCTTCATTCTCGATGGTCTGTATAAAGGGTGCGAGCTCCTTGCGCTCGCTGGCCTTGCGGTCTAACCACACCTGACCCTCAAGGTGTATCGTCGCCTTCTCGGTGCCCCACTCAATCGGCATGCTGGCGGCGAGCTCGAACTCTTCGCAATGCCAGTCACCTAGGGCGGTGTTACGCCCTGTGGGTTTGATGTTAAAGCTCATGCTGTTGTTGCCATCGCTGCTACGACTACGGGCGGTGAGGGCGCGCACCTCTGCAGTGCGCATGAGGTGATCGATCACGGCCACCTCTTTGCGCTTGATGTCGTAGAGGTAGCTGTAGTTGCGGCCGCGTTCATTGAGGTCGCGGCGCATCTGGTGGTCTTTGATCATCAAGGCCTCGCGCCCCGTTTGGTTCATCCCCATGGTCATGACGGTGCTGCGCCCGCTGAGGGTGAAGTCGGCCATCGCCGTGTGTGTGACGCCAACCATGCAGATAGCGAGTAGAAGACGATTCATGTGGGTCCCCGGGGTGTGAAGGTGTCGTGTTCAGAGAGGTTAAAACGCTGGTAGATGCGCTGCAAGAAGGGCGGTGCCCACCAGTTGAAACGCCCCAATAGACGCAACGAGGCGGGGACGAGCAACATGCGCACCAGCGTGGCGTCAATGATGACGGAGAATAATAAGCCTAGGCCCATCGCCTTCATGAAGACCACCTCGCCCATCGCAAAACTGGCCAGCACGACGCCTATCAGTAAGGCCGCGCTGGTGATAATGGGGCCGCTCTTTTGGATGCCGGTGGCGATAGAGGTGACGCTATCGCCACTGCGGTGGCAGCTTTCTTTGATGCGCGAGAGTAGAAAGACCTCGTAGTCGATCGAGAGACCAAAGGCGGTGGCGAAGATGAGGACCAACACTGTGCCTTCCATCTGGCCTTGCGGTGTAAAGCCGAGTAGACCGGCCATGTTGCCGTCTTGGAACACCCACACCAAGCCGCCAAAGGTGGCGGTCAATGAGATGATGTTGGTGAGGATGGCCTTAATCGGCAAGAAGACGCTGCCCAGCATGAAGAAGAGCAACACGCCAATGACGAGCATGATGGCGCCCATGACCCACGGGGTGTTCTGCACGAGGGACTCGACATAATCCAGATGTTCGGCAGGGAAGCCCCCGACTTGCATCGCTGTGATGCCGGGGGGCAAGGGCATGGCGCGTAGTTGCCGTACTAATTGACGCGCCTCAGGGGTGATGGGATCTGCCGTGTAGCGTACTAGGACCAGGGTTTGATGGCCCTTGGCGTAGGTCTGTAGGGCGATGCTGGCGGCGGGGAATTGTTCGGGGTGTTGATAGAATAGCTGATAGTCGGCCAGGGACATGCCGGCACTGAGGGTGACGAGACTGTCGACACGATTGATGCCGGGCAGGGCGTTGATTTGTCGTGTGAGGGCGTCGATGGCTGTCAAGCCCGCCGCGAGGTGGGCCGGGCCTTGCGTCTGCACGCTGAGGATCAAGGGGCTCATCCCCGAGCGAGGAAAAGATTGCTCCAAGATCTGCTGGACCTGACGGCTCTCGGCAGCGACGGGCAACGAACGACTATCGACCGGGCCTATTTGCATGTGCAAGATGGGTAGACCGAAGAAACCTAGGAGCAATATGCTGACGACGAGCACCGCGCGCGCGTTATGCATCACCCAGTAACTAAAACGCTCCCAACGCCCACGATCGACGCGCGCACGGCCTTTACGGCGCGGTATGGCGCAATAGTTGATGCGCTCACCGAGGAGGACGAGTAACGGCGGCAAGAGCAGAATGGCGGTCAGCATCGCGGCAATCACGGAGAGCCCGCCGGCCAGTCCCATATTCTGGAAGAACTGTTGTGGGAGTAACAGCAGACAGAATAGGCTGGAGGCTACGGTCACACCGCTAAAGGCGACGGTGTGACCGGCGGTGGCCATGGTCGTGCCTAAGGCGTGTTGGGGTGTGTGACCGTGCGCTAGTTCTTCGCGGAAACGCGAGACGATAAAGAGGCCGTAGTCGATGGCGAGGCCTAGCCCAAGCATGGAGACTACATTGGCGGCGTAGATGGTGATGTCAGTGAAGAGGGCGCAAAACTTGAGTAAGGCGGTGCTGAGTATCACCGTGACGACGCCGATCATGAGCGGCATCAAGGCGGCGATGACTGAGCGAAACACCCATACCAAGAGGACCGCTAAGATGCCAAAGCTGATCCACTCGGCGCGTTCGACATCGTGGGTGAGCTGGGCGCGGACATCCATGTAGGTGGCCAGTTCGCCGCCGGCGGTGACCTGTAGACGCTCGGAGGTGAGGCGTTGACGCACGGCTTGATAGGCGGCGATCCCTTTGTCGGAGCCGCGTGCGAGGCGCACGATGGCATAGGTCATCTCGCCCGTGTGCGAGCGCAGTGCAGGGTCTAGGGTTTGGAAGTAACTGTCGACCCCTAAAACGCCGGGGATGTTTCCGATGGGGTCGAGTACCGCCTCCACAGCACGGCGGTATTCGGGGTCATCGGGGGTGAAGGCGGGGGTGTGCGGCCGGAAGAGCAGGATGACGGCGGTTTCGTCGTGCCCATATTGTTCGCGTACCGCTTGGCGTGCCAAGGCCGAGCCGCTACCTGGCACATCCCAGCCGGGCGACAAGGTCAGTCGTTGCATGACATCTTTGCCGTACACGCCTGCGAAGATGGTCAATAGCAGGGCGACGACCAAAAAGGCACGCGGGGCGTTACTGATGCGGTGGCCCAAGCTGCGGAACATAGGGGTTGCGATCGTCTCTCTTGATAGGTCTAGGGCCGCATCATAAAGCCATTGTCCGTTTGGGGTGATGGATCGCGATAAAAATAGCGCATTAAATGCCGTTTGCGGTATGCTGACTGTGGTTTATGACTTTGTGAGTGCCTTATGTCCCGTCTGCTTTCGGTGTTTTTGTTGACCCTGGTAACCTCCCCCGTCTTGGGCGCGGCCCCGATGCCACCCGTAAATGGTACTGTCGCCGCGCCGACGGGCACGGTTAACGCCAGTGACTCACTGAAGGGGAAGCTGGCCACGCTACAAGATTATTTCACCGAGGAGGAGTGGAAACAGGTTTCGCACTATCTGCTCGATGCCGCGTTAGACGGCCTGCAAGGCACGGAGGATGCGAGCTTGGCGCCTGATTTGGCTTTTCGGCTGGAGATCCTCCAGAGGCGTATGCGCGTCGAGGGTGATGGCTATATCAAGGATCTTTCCCAGAAGTGGGATGCAATGATGATCCCACCACCGCCGGTGGTGTATGAGCCGCGTCCGCTACCCGCATGGGGCGCGCCGTCAGCGCCTGTAAATACACCCCCCGCACCGCCGCGTTGATCCCTGCGATCACCTTGACCGCATGGCTGGGGGACGCACAGCATGCCTTAGCCCGTGTCCATGTCTTTTCGCCGGCCGAGGCGCGGATTGAGGCGCACGCCCTGGCGAGTTACGCGCTGGGCCAGCCTCGGGTGTGGCTGGTGGCGCACGGCGATGAGACCCTGTGCGCGGAGTGGCAGCAACGCTTGGATGCGGCATTGGCGCGTCGTTTAGCGGGCGAGCCGATTGCGCAGATCGTGGGCGTGCGTGAGTTTTATGGGCGCGACTTTAAGGTCACGGCGGCGGTTTTGATCCCCCGCCCCGAGACGGAACATTTGCTTGAGGCGGCGTTGACGCAGTGGCCTGCGGGGGCGAGGGTGGCGCTGTTGGATGTGGGGACGGGGAGCGGCTGTGTGGCGATCTCGTTGGCGCTGGAACGACCGGAGGCGGAGGTGACGGCGCTGGATATCAGTCCCGATGCCCTCGCCGTCGCGCAGGAGAATGCGCGTGCGTTGGGCGCGGCGTTGCGTTTTGTCGAGGGCGATCTGTTCGCACCGTTAGGCGGACAACGCTTTGCTGGCATCGTCTCGAATCCGCCCTATATCGCGGCGGCGGATCCACATCTTGCGCAAGGCGATCTGCGCTTTGAACCGGCACTGGCCTTGGCATCGGGCGTGGAGGGGCTGGATACGATCCGTCGCCTGATCGCGGCTGCGCCCGATCATCTTGTCTCTGGCGGCTGGTTGATGTTGGAGCACGGCTATAACCAAGGGACGGCGGTACGCGCACTCCTTACCCAGCGGGGCTTTGTGCAGGTGGAGACGCAACACGATCTTGCCGGATTGGATCGGTTGAGTCTAGGGCGGTGGGCGTGATCGGCGCGTGCTTACGCTGCGAGCAAGGGCTCTAGGTCGCCTGCGGCATCCAGCTCAGAGAGGTCGTCAAAGCCACCGATGTGCTGTTCGCCGATAAAGACTTGTGGCACGGTGCGGCGGCCGGTGAGCGCGATCATGGCGTCGCGCTGCTCGGGCTGTAGGTCAACGCGGATCTTTTCGATCGTGGTAACGCCCTTGCGGTTGAGGAGCTTTTCGGCCATGACGCAGTAGGGGCAGGTCGCGGTGCAATACATTTTTACGATGGGCATGGTCGTTCCTAGGCGTTTAATAGATTAGCGTTCTTTGGGTAGACCGGCTTGGTCCCACGAGCCGATGCCGCCGGCGAGGTTGTGTACCTTGGTGAAACCGGCGCGGCGTAACTGGCCGCAGGCACTTTGTGAGCGGTTGCCGCTACGGCAGATGGCGATGACGGCGCGGTCTTTATATTTTTCGAGTCCGCCGATCTCGGCCTTGAGCTTGCCGAGCGGGATATGGCGTGACTTGGGGACATGGCCATCGCGGAATTCGGAGTCTTCGCGTACATCGAGGATGAGGGCGTCTTCGTGGTTGAACAGGCGCACGACCTCTTGTGGGCCAATCTGCACGACACCGGAGAGTTTGCCGGTTAACGAGGGCATGACCAGCATGAGGCCGGAGGTGAGGACCAAGATGATGAGCCAGATGTTTTGGGTGATGAAATCGATAGGCATGGTAAAGACCGCAGAAAGAACGACAGGCTGGGATTTTACTCCAGCCTGTCAGAGGGTAGGAAGTTTGCTTACGCTTAACAGCAGGCGCCGCCTTCTTTAAAGCCGAGTTTTTTGAGGATCGCGACCAGCGGGCAGAGGTTGGTAAACCCCGATTGGAGCAGGTTGACGCCGATGAAGGCGGTGAACCAGAGCCAGCTTGCGGCGGTCAGGTCGACCGTGCCCGCGTTGTGGGCGAGGAACAGGGAGAGGAGGATCATAAGGCCGGCGACGATGCGGACGATGCGTTCAATAGACATAGGTTTCCTTTAGGTGGGGGTCGTTGTAGGTTGGGCGTTGCGCTGCCAGAGGAAGTACACCAAGGGGATGACGACCAAGGTCAGTGCGGTGGAGGCGAAGGTGCCGAAGATGAGGCTGACGGCGAGGCCGCCGAACACGGGGTCGGTGGTCATGATGGCCGAACCCAAGATGATGGCCAAGGCGGTGAGCAGGATGGGGCGGAAACGCACCGCACCGGCCTCGATCACGGCCTCCTTCAGGCTGTAACCTTGTTTGCGATAATCGAGGATGAAGTCGATCAGCAATAGCGAGTTGCGCACCACGACACCGGCCAAGGCGATGACGCCGATCATTGAGGTGGCGGTGAAGGCCTGACCGGTGATGACATGGCCGGGGAAGACGCCAACCAAGGTGAGCGGGATCGCGCCCATGACGATGAGCGGCAACATGAAGGACTTGTAGTAGCCGACCAGCATCAGGTAGATGAGGATGAGGGCGACGATGAAGGCCGAACCGAGGTCGCGGAAGACATCGAGTGTCAGGCGCATCTCACCACCCCAGAGCAGGGTGTTCTCCACCACATCCTTGGGGCTGGCCTGGGTGAAGCCGAGATTGCCGGTCTTGAAGACGGTGCCATCTGGTAGCACCTTGCCGTCTAGCTGCGCATCCAAGGCGAGTACGGCGTACACCGGGCTGGACTTGAGCAGCTCGCCGCCGACCATGACCATGGGGTGTTGATCGCGATCGTAGATGGGGCGCGCTTGTTGCACCGGCTTGATGCTGGCAATGGCCGACAGCGGGATCTGTTGCCCGTGCGGGTTGGTGATACGCAGGCTCATCAAGGATTCAGGCTGGGTGCGTAGTTCATGCGGCAGGCGCACGCGGATGTCGATCGGCTCGCGGGCACTGGTCACATGCAGCGTGCCGATGTTGAGACCGGCCACATAGTCGCGCAGCAGTTTGGCGATCTGTCCGGGGACGATGCCGGCGAGCATGGCCTTTTCACGGTCGATCTGGATGTGGAAGTTATCCGCGTTGGCGGTCACCGAATCATCCACATTGATCATGCCGTAGATGCCCTTGAAGGCGCTGTCGATGATCGGTGCGGCGGCGCGTAGTCGCTCGTAATCCGGGCCGTAGAGTTCGGCCAAGATCTGCGCCTGTACCGGCGGGCCGGGTGGCGTTTCGTAGAGCTTGATGTTGGCGCTGGGGTGTTTTTGGCGCACGGTGGCGAGGGCCTCGTTCATCTGGATAGCGATGCTGTGCGAGGCATCATCGCGGTGATGTTTGTCCACGAGGTTGACGCGGATCTGGGCCAGATTGGTGCCGCGCTTGATCATGTCGCCGCGCACGAGGGCGGCAAAGTCTATCGGGGCCGTGAGGCCCGAGAAGGTCTGATAATCGGTGACATGCGGGTGTTTGGCGATGACCGCGCCCACCGCTCGGGCGACCTGATCCGTCGCGGCCAAGGCCGTGCCGGTGGGCATGTCAACCTGTAGCAACAGGGTGTTGGTGTTGTCGTTAGGCAACATCTTGAGCTCGACACCGAGTGGCGAGAGTGGGCCGTTCAGTCCTGATGGGCGGATGAATTGCCAGGCCGGCATCAACATTGCGCCGCCCAAGAGGGTGAGCACGAGGGCAAAGGTGATGTTGCGTTTGGTGGCCGAGGCGATCAACGGGGTGAGGGTGGCGACATAGGCGCGGTGCAACGGGTCTCGCTTCGACTCGCCTATCTCTTCCAGCGTAGGCGTCGTCTCCATGGCTTTCAAGGCCTTGCCGCGCAGCCATAGATTAGCGGCCCACGGCACGACCATGTAGGCGACGAGGATGGAGGCGATCATGGCGATCGGCACATTGAAGGGGATGGGCAACATGAATGGCCCCATCATGCCGCTGACGAAGGCCATGGGGATGAAGGCCAAGATGACGGCGATGGTGGCGATATTGGTCGGATTGCCGATCTCGTTGGTGGCCGTGATCAAGGTCTGACCAAAGTCTTTGCCGCCGCCGTGGTGCAAGTGGCGGTGGATGTTCTCGATCACCACAATGGCGGCATCGACCAAGAGTCCGAGCGAGAGGATGAGTGCAAACAGGGTGATGCGGTTCATGGTCTGACCGGCGACAAACCCGACGGCGAGGACCACGAAGAGGATGAGCGGCACGGTCATGGTGACGATGCCAGCCTCGCGCCAGCCCAAGAAGGCAACGAGGATGACGACCACCGAGGCGATGGCGATGCCGAGGTGCATGACCAGTTCGTTCACCGCCGCATCGGCCTTGGCGCCATCGTTGCGGGTGACGGCGATGTCGATGCCGGCAGGGATGGCTTGGCTTTTTAGTTCGTCCAGTTTGGCAAGGACGGCATCGGCGACGACCACGGCGTTGGTGCCGGACTTCTTGGCGATGGCGAGGGTGACGGCGGGGCGCTCATCACGCGACAAACCGGCGGCACTGGCGAGGCCATAGGCAAAGCGGGTGGTCTCTTCGGTCTCCACCGCACCATCTTCGATCCGGGCGACATCTTGAAGATAGATAGGCGCACCGGTGCGTGAGGTGCCGACGACGATCTGGCGTACCTTCTCGGCGGAACACAGGAAACAGGCCATGCGCAAGGGGACGCTACGATTACTTTGCACCAGGTCGCCCAAGGGCGCGGCGACATTGGTACCGCTCAGGACTTGATCGATACGGTCTAAGGTGACGCCCGAGGACTCTAGGCGTTGCGGGTCTATCCAGACATTGAGTGCCTGGGCGCGACCACCCAGGATCTGCGTGAAGGAGACGCCAGGCACATTACGCAGCTGTTCCAACACGCGCTGACTCACCTGCCGCAGGCGCATATCGTCGTGCGTGCTGGAGTTGAGCGTGAGCGTCATGATGGGCACATCATCGACATTGATCGGCTTGATGATGGGTTCCATCGCGCCGGGCGGGATGCGATCCCAGTTTTGCATGATCTGGTTGTAGAGCTTGACGAGGCTTTTTTCTTGGTCTTCGCCGACCTTAAATTGCACCGTGACGAGGCCGAAGTCGTTGCTGGCAAAGCCGTAGGTGTGATCGACACCGGCTTGCGCGTTCATGATCGCCTCGAGCGGTTTGACCACGAGGTTTTGGATCTCGGCGGCCGACGCGCCGGGCTTGGCGACGATGATGTTGGCGGCCGGGACGACGATCTGCGGGTTGTATTCGCGCGGCGTGACGATGAGTGCCAAGAGGCCGGTCAAGGTAACGGCGAGGATAAACAGCGCCGTCATCTTGGAGCGTAAGAAGATACGCGCCAGTTTTCCGGCGAGGTTTTCGGGTGCGTTGCTGTGGTCGTCGGTCGTGCTCATGGTGGCGGCCTCGGTTATTTGGCTACAGCAGGGGCGGCGACGATGCGATCGCCGTTATTCACCGTGGCGGCCTTGCTGCTGACGACGCGATCACCCGCGCTCAGGCCGGATAGGATCTCGACTTGACCGGCTTTTTCGGCCCCGGCGCGCACCATGCGGTATTGGGCGATGCCCTGCGCGTCGATGACGAAGACGCCTTCGATGCCCGCGCGGTTTTGTAGTGCGGTCTGGGGAACGGCCAACATCAGACGCAGGCCGGTGGCGAAATGCACGCGGGCAAAGGCGCCACTGTGGAGTCGCGTACCGCTCACATCGAGTTTGACCAGATAGGTGTGGGTCATCGGGTCGGCGGCGGGAGAGATGCGTGCGATCTTGGCGGTGAGCGGGGCGGCTTGACCGTCGATCTCGACCTTGATGCGGTCACCCTGCTTGAGGCTACGGAAGACGCTGTCGTCAACGCTGGTCTGTACTTGGAGGTGCGCGGTGTTTTCGACGATGACCACGGGGTGGCCTGGCGCGGCGATATCCCCCTCATTGGCCAGCTTTTGGGTGACGACGCCGCTGATCGGGGCGGTGACGGTGGCGTAACGCAATTGCCCCGTGGCCGTAGCGAGTCCGGCCTTGGCCTGTGCGGCGCGCGACACCGCGATCTCGTAGCCTAGCTTCATCTTCTCGTAGTTTTGCCGGGTGACGACCTCGTCTTTATAGAGGTTGGCAAAGCGGTCGTAGTCGGCCTTGGCATCTTTACGGGCATCTTCGGCTTGCTGTAAACCGAGTCGGGCTTGCTCGACTGCGCCCTCGACATCGATAGGATCGACGGTAAAGAGGCGTTGCCCTGCCTTAACGGCCTGCCCTTCCACGACGGCGATGTCGCGGATGTGACCCATCAGGCGCGAGGCGACCTTGACCGATTCTACGGCGACGACGCTGCCGGCGGTGGTGATGACGCTGGCGGTCTCGGTGGGTTCGATCAGGACGCTCTCGGCGTTGATCGTGCGCACGACGGCGTTTGCGCTGGCCTGCTCGGCAGGGTCAGAACAGGCAGTCAGAGAGAGGGCGAGGACCAAGGCGGTCAGGGGGATATTTTTCATGGGGGAGACCTCGAACACGACGGGGTTTACAGGGTATCGACAGAGAGTACGCCAACGACGCGTTGCAGTTCTGCGCGTTGGACGGCGGCGTCATAGTGTGCGGCGACCAGATCGGCACGCGCCTTGTCGCTCTGGGCTTGTGCGGCCAAGACCTCGACGGCCGTGGCCATGGCGTTTTCATAGCGTTTCTTGATCAGGCGTTGTGCCTCTTCGGCCTGCGCCACGCCGGACTCACGGGCGACGATCTTTTCGTCGGCTTCGAGGGCCTTGCGCTGCGCCTCGCCGACTTGATACGCCACGCCTGCTTCGGCTTGGCGTAGCTTGGCGGCCAGTTCACTGCGTGCGGCCTCGGCACGGTCGATGGCGGCGCGGGTGATGCCGCCGTCGAACGCCGTCCACGATAAGACGCCGGCCACGGTGTAGGAGGCGGCCTCTAGGCCGATCTGTTTGTCGTTCCAGTCCTGCCGCGCCATGACATTAAACTTGGGCATGCGCTCGGCGCGGGCGGCTTTGACCTGATGGCCGGCGCCGTCGATCTGGTTGCGTAAGGCGTTGATACCGGCGTGTTTGGCGAGGGCCTGGGCGCGCAGTTCGGCCGTCGTGCCGGGTAAGAGTTTGGGGATGACGGGCGCGCCGACATCGAGGGCCTCGTGGAGCGGGCGGCTCATCATCAGCGCGAGTTGATCTAAGGCGGCGGCTTCAGCGTTCTTGGCCTCGATGACCTTGATCTTCATCTCTTGCAGGTTGGCGCGTGCGGAGAGGACATCGCTCTTCAAGACCATGCCTTGCTGATGGAGGCGGTCACTGACGCGGGCAAACTCTTGGGCGGCTTTGTTCGCATCGGCGGCCAGGGTGATGTAGGCGCGCGCGGTGTGTACGCCTTGGTAGGCCATTAATACCTGCTTGATGAGGTGTTGCCGCGCCACCGCATCGCCAGACTGCGCGGCCCGGACATAGGACTTGGCGGTATCGACATGGCTCTGGATCTGGCCGGCGTTGTAGATCGGCATGAGCAGTTCGATACGGGTGTTGAAGTTGTTGACGGCCCCGGGGTTATTGAGTGTGCTGGGTTCGACGCCTACGCTGCTTGGGCCTATATATTGGCTGGCATCAAAGTCGCCAAAGGTTACATGGCGTTGCCCCAGTTTCATGCCAAATGCATTTAGGGGGTCATTGCTACGCGAACCGGTCAGAGAGAGGTTCACCTGGGGCAGCTTGTTGCCCTCGGCCTGACGCACGGCGGCCTCGGCTTGTTGGATCTGGCTGCGCGTGGCGTCTAGGTCGGGGTTTTGGCTGAGGGCGGCGGCAATGGCCTGGCGCAGATCCACCGGCGTGACCGGTGCCGCGAGGGCGTGTGCTGGCAAAGTACCCGCCGCTATCAAATGACCCCATAGGGCCAGCAACAATCGTGTTCTCATCCACGCTCTCCGATCGGTAGTCCGACACGCGACCCTTGTTGCGAGGCGTAACAAGGGTCGTATATAAGCAAATAATTATATTCCATGCCTCTTGCTAATGCAAGGATGGGCGGATTGTATCGCGTACTAGGCGTTTGACAACTGTGAGATGACAACCGTGATATCAATCGTTGCGTAAGTAAGTGCTGTTCGCCAGCACGCTGGCTCCTACGGTGGAGGCCGCTACGAACTGCCGTAGGAGCGGGCTTGCCCGCGAAAGCTACGGCAGCGAGCGCTGCAAGCACCTTCGCAATGATTAATATGACCCTGATTATGATAGGGTCATGGGCAGGGACGGGCTTAGGACAGGCTTATTGCGCGAAGCCGCAAAAGACATCGCGCATCATGCTGATCAGGCTGAGGGTGCGGCTGTCGCTGATGCGATAGTAGACGCGGTTGGCGTCCTTGCGGGTGCGCAACACGCCCTTGTCGCGCAGGACGGCGAGGTGCTGGGAGATGTTGCTTTGCGAGGTGCCCACATGACTGACGAGGTCTTGTACGCTGATCTCTTTGTCGCCGAGGGCGCAGAGGATCTTCAGCCGCAAGGGATGCGACATGGCCTTCATGGCGCGTGAGGCCTGCTCGATGTGCTCATCGGTATCGATGACTTGCTGTTGTATCTGTTGAGTGTTCATGAAAAAGCCTTATATCACTACATACTGATCTTTGGTGCAACATTACAGTAATGTGTAGGCGGCCGCAAGTTGGCTGCAAAGATCGACGAAAAAGGCTAAAATAAAGGCTCACTAAAGACTACGGCTTCGTTATGAGGCCTTACTAATATGGCACCCTCTGTTACCCCTGTCCTGTTGATCATCCTCGATGGTTTTGGCATCAGTGCCAATGCCGATTTTAATGCGGTGCATGCGGCGGATAAGCCAAATTTTGACCGCTATTGGGACACCTGCCCGCGCACCTTGATCCACGCCTCCGAGGCGGCGGTCGGCCTGCCGCGTGGCCAGATGGGTAACTCCGAGGTCGGTCATCTCAACATTGGCGCCGGGCGTGTGGTCTATCAAGATTACAGCCGCATCGAGTTGGCGATCCGCGCGGGCTATTTCTTCCATAACCATGTGCTTGAAAATGCCTTGCGCGATGTGAAGGCTACGGGCAAGGCCCTGCATGTCATGGGCCTGCTGTCGGATGGCGGGGTGCATAGTCACGATAGTCAGATTCACGCGTTGACCTTGATGGCGGCGCGCATGGGGCTCGATAAGGTGTATATCCACGCCTTTTTAGATGGCCGTGATACGCCGCCTAAGAGTGCTGCACGCTACCTGCGCTCCATGCAGGAGCGGCTTGATGGCCTAGGCGTGGGGCGCATCGCTACCTTGTGTGGTCGTTATTACGCTATGGATCGCGATAAACGCTGGGCGCGGGTCGAGAAGGCCTATGACCTGCTGGCACAGGGTAAGGCGGAGTTTCAGGCCGAGACCGCCGAGGCGGGCCTGGCCGCCGCCTATGCGCGGGGAGAGACGGATGAGTTCGTTAAGCCGACGGCGATCTGTCCAGCGGGTGAAAAACCGGTGCGGATCGAAGACGGTGACGCCATGGTGTTCATGAACTTCCGCGCTGATCGGGCGCGTGAGATCACGCGCGCCTTTACCGATGCCGCGTTTGACGGCTTTACCCGTGAGCGCGTGCCTAAGTTGTCGCATTACTGCGCCCTGACGCAGTATCAGGCTAACATGACGCATGTGGAGGTCGTCTTCCCGCCGACTGAGGTGCGCAACGGTTTTGGCGAGTATGTCTCGCGCCTCGGTCTGCATCAACTGCGCATCGCGGAGACCGAAAAATACGCCCATGTCACCTATTTCTTCAACGGCGGCGAAGAGACCGTCTATCCCGGCGAGGATCGCGTCCTGATCAAATCCCCCGATGTCGCCACCTATGATCTACAACCGGAGATGAATGCGGCGGAGGTGACGGACAAGTTGGTCGCGGCCATTGAGTCGCGCCAGTATCAGGCCATCGTTTGCAACTATGCCAACGCCGATATGGTGGGCCATTCCGGCGATTTCGATGCCGCAAAACGGGCCGTCGAGGCGATCGATGTCGGTCTGGGGCGTGTGGTCGAGGCGATGCGCGCGACTGGCGGCGAGACGCTGATCATCGCCGATCATGGCAATGCCGAGCAGATGCGTGACCCCATTACGGGTGAGCCGCACACCGCGCATACCATCAATCTGGTGCCGTTTGTCTATATCGGTCGCCCGGCGACGGTGGAAGATACCGGCGCGCTGGAGGATGTGGCGCCCACCTTGTTGCGCATGATGGGCCTCGCGCAACCGACCGAGATGGGCGGGCATGCCTTGGTGCATTTCGACGCGCCTCGGTAGTCGTTGCGTGTGGCGTGTGCGTACCCTGTGTGTGCTCGTGTGGTGCGGGCTGATGCTGGGCAGCGCTGGGGCGGCCACAGACAAAGCCACAGATAAGACCACCGCGACGCGCCACGAACTGGGCGCGTTGCGCGATCGCATCGAACAGTTAAGGCGCGAGGTGGAACAGACTGAGGGCGAGCGCGCCGATGCCGCCGATGCCTTGCGCGATACCGAACAGAACATCTCGACGGTACAACGCAGTTTGCGTGACCTTGGGCATCAGGCCATCACCTACGGCAGCGAGCTAAAACGCCTGGAGGGGCGGATTCGTTTAGCGCAGGCGCGGCGTGAAGAACAGCAAGAGCGGCTAGCCCTATTAGTGCGCCAGCGTTATATGCGCGGCGGAAACGACGCGCTGCGTCTAGCGTTGAATGGCGAAAACCCCGCGACCGTGGCACGGCAACTGGGGTACGCGGGTTATGTGGCGCAGGCGCGCGCCGAGCTGATCCGTGCGCATGCCCGCAGTCTGGACGAATTGGCCCGGCTGGCCGCGACGGTCGATGAAAACAAACAGCGACTAGATCGCGTGCGTGCGACGCAGGTGTCGGAGAAACAAAAGCTCGAAGGCGAGCGCCGGGCGCATGCGGCGGTGTGGGCGCAGAAGTCCGAACAGATCCAGCAACAACGCAAAGAGATCCGTTCAAAGGAGCGCGATGAACAACGGCTGACGCGTTTGGTGCAGCGCTTGGCCGCCTTGCGCCCGCGTCCAAAAGCCGTGCCCCAGGGAAAATCTGCGCCGGCACGCGGACAGATTGTCGATCAAGTCGCCGATGCGCGTCTGGCGGGCGTGGGCTTTACGCGCTTGCGCGGGCGGCTGGCCTTGCCCGTTGCAGGCGAGATCGGCACGCGTTTTGGGGCGGCGCGTGAAGGCGGCGGGCCGGTCTGGAAGGGCTTGTTTATCCGTGCCGGCGCGGGGCAAGGCGTGCGTGCGGTGGCGACCGGTCAAGTGGTCTTTGCGGACTGGTTACGCGGCTTCGGCAATTTGATTATTTTGGATCACGGCGACGACTACCTCAGTCTATACAGCAATAACGAAAGTCTGTATAAACAGGCGGGTGAGTCCGTGCGGGCGGGCGATATGATCGCGAGTGTGGGCAACACGGGCGGGCATGAGCGTCCCGGGCTCTATTTTGAATTACGCCATCAGGGTAAGCCATTTGATCCGTTGGCATGGGTGGCCGGGAAATAGGTGTGAGGTGAAGGGTATGGGTATGTCGGGCAAGTTGAAATCATTGAGTATTCTTTTTGGCGGTGTGGCGCTAGGGGGGGCTATCGCGCTCAATTACCCCGCGCAGGCGACGCGCGAACAGGACCCCTTGCCCATCGAAGACCTGCGTGCCTTTACCGAGATCTTCGGCCGCATCAAGAATGATTATGTCGAGCCGGTAGAGGACAAAAAACTCATCACCGAGGCGATCAACGGCATGTTATCTGGCCTAGACCCGCATTCGTCCTACTTGGATGCCGATGCCTTTAAAGGACTGCAAGTCGACACCCAAGGCGAGTTTGGCGGTTTGGGTATCGAGGTTGGCATGGATGATGGCCTCGTGAAGGTCATCTCGCCGATTGAGGACACCCCCGCCTTCCGCGCCGGGATCAAGCCGGGCGACCTGATCATCAAGCTCGACGAGACGCCGGTGAAGGGGATGACCCTCAACGAGGCGGTCAAGCGTATGCGCGGCAAGATCGGCGCGGATATCATCCTCACCGTGATCCGCAAGGGGCAGGCCAAGCCGCTGACCATCACCATCACCCGCGCCGTGATCAAGATCAAGAGCGTTAAACACAAGCTGCCCGAGCCGGGCTTTGGCTATGTGCGCATCACCCAGTTCCAGGAGCGTACCGCTGAAAACCTGGTTGCCGCCCTAAAAGACTTGGAGACGCAGAACAAGGCCCCGCTCAAGGGCCTGGTGCTAGACCTGCGTAACGACCCGGGTGGCCTGCTCAACGCGGCCGTTGGCGTATCGGGCGCGTTCTTAAAACCCAAAGAGTTGGTGGTCTATACCGATGGGCGCACCGACGATGCCAAGATGCGTCTGAGCAATACGCGCGAAGATTATCTGCGCCCGGGCGAGTCGGATTATCTCAAAGGCTTGCCGGCGTGGGCGCGGACACTCCCCATGGTGGTGCTGGTCAATGGCGGATCGGCCTCGGCCTCCGAGATCGTCGCCGGCGCCTTGCAAGACCATAAACGGGCAGTGATTATGGGCACCCAGACCTTTGGTAAGGGCTCGGTGCAGACCATCTTGCCGCTCAATAACGGTACGGCGATCAAGCTGACCACCTCGCGCTACTACACCCCCAATGGCCGTTCGATTCAGGCCAAGGGCATAGAGCCGGATATCGTGGTCGAAGAGGGCAAGATTAGCGTTGAGTCCAACGGTCGCTCTGAGGTGCGTGAGGCCGATCTCGACCATCATCTCGCCAGCGAAGGCCGTGGCGGTAAACCTGAGGCCAAACCCGCTAAGACTAAACCTGCCGATAAGGCAACCGATAAGGCAACCGATAAGCCGGCTGACAAAGCGACCGATAAAACCACCGACGAGGCCGCCGTGCGTCCTGAAGATGCCATGGCCTCAAACAAAGACCTGCAGTTTGTCCAAGCGATCACCCTGCTTAAAGGTCTCAGCCTGTTGCGCCCGTGATGTGCCATGTCCAGCCCCTGTGATATCCAAAAACGGCGTGAGATCTGCTTTCATGCCACGCCGCCTGGGCAGATCGAGCGCGCCTTACCGCTTCTCGCCGGCCTACCACGGCTCTCTGCACGGCAGACGGGGGCGCAGTGTATCGAGGTGGCGTATTGCGTACAGGAATACACCCTACAGGCCCTAGAGGTGGGCTTGACCGGGCAGGGGTTTCATCTCGGCACGACCCTATTGAGCAAGCTAAAACGCGCCTTGATCTACTATGTCGAGCGTATCCAGCGCGAAAACCTCAAGGTGCCCGAGGTACAAACCAAGAACTATCAGGCCCATGTTGAGGGTTGGGGAAAACGCCCGCATGGCGACCATGACGACACGCCCAATGATGAGTGGCGACAATACAAATAGCGCGCGCTGTTCGGTCGCCGCAGACGCGTTAAACGATACCCGTTTGTTGCGCTATTCGCGTCACCTCCTCTTAGACGAGATCGGCATTGACGGCCAGACGCGGCTGTTGAACGCGACCGCGCTGATCATCGGCGCGGGGGGCTTGGGCTCGCCGGTCGCGCTTTATTTGGCGGCGGCGGGCGTGGGCCAGATCCTCATCGCCGATGACGACACGGTCGACCTGACCAATCTACAGCGCCAGATTGCCCACACCCAGGCCAGTCTTGGGATCAACAAGGCCGAGTCCGCCGCCGCTCATCTGCGCGCGATGAACCCCGAGATCGTGGTTGAGGCGATCCCGCAGCGGCTCTCGGGCGCGGCTTTGGCGGCGGCGGTGGCGCGCGCGGATGTGGTCTTAGATTGCAGCGACAACTTTGCCACCCGTTACGCCATCAACCGCGCCTGCGTGGCGTTGCGGCGGCCGTTAGTCTCTGGCGCGGCGCTGCGTTTTGACGGTCAGATCAGCGTCTTCCCCAACGCGGGCCCAGACGCGCCGTGCTACGCCTGTCTATTCCCCGAAGGCGGCGCGGATGACGCGCAGCGTTGCGCCGAGTTCGGCGTATTTGCCCCCTTGGTCGGTATCATCGGCAGCGTCCAAGCGGCCGAGGCCTTGAAGGTCTTGATGGGGATAGGCCAGCCGCTTGCCGGTCGGCTCGTCCTCTATAACGCCCTCGCGGCCGAGTGGCGCGAGCTGCGCATCAAACGCGATCCGCGTTGTTCCGTATGCGGAACCACTTAGATGGAAATGTGACAGGGTGTGAGCGGGAGCGTTAAGGTAAAGGTCGAGCCCTCACCGAGACGGCTTTCTAAGGTGATGTGCCCGCCCATCAGCGTGGCGAGACGCTCTGAGAGGGTCAAGCTCAATCCTGTGCCATCATAACGACGCGACAGGGTGCTATCGACTTGGGTGAAGGCAGAGAAGATCCTAATTTGGTCCTCTGCAGCAATGCCTATCCCGGTGTCTTGGACGCTAAAGTGCAGGAGCGGATCGGTGCCCGCGTCTTCGATGTCCACGCGCAAGCAGACTGAGCCGTGTTCTGTAAATTTGATGCCGTTGTCAAGCAGGTTGGTGAGTATCTTCCGTACGCGAGTGACATCGAGCCGCACGCATGGGGGCAGCTTTTCCGTGACCTCAAGGCGGAGGTCGATGTGGCGCTCTTGTGCAAGGGGGAGCGATTCGTGAGTAATGATCTCTAGGTATTCGTGCAGGGCGCAGTCTTGTGGACGGATGCTTGATCGGTCTGTCGATGAGAGGTCAAAGATGTCGTTGATCATGGCCAAGAGGCGTTGGGATGACGCCTTCACATAAGCCAAATATTTACCCTGTTTGTCCGTTAATGCGGTCCCTAAACTGAGGTCGGTGAAGCCGATGATGGCGTTCATCGGGGTGCGGAGTTCGTGGCTCATGGCGGCCAAGAACGCGTCTTTGGTTTGGTTAGCGGCCTCGGCTAAACGACGGGCTTCACGCAAGGTGTTTTCGTACTCGATGTGCTGCGTAATATCGGTCAGGGTGCCGCTCATGCGTAAGAGGTTGTCATGGTCCCACGCCCACGCGCGGCCTTGGTCGCTCACCCATTTGTAGGACCCATCTTTGCAGCGCATACGGTATTCATGCTGATAGGCGGGCGATTCTCCGCGCAGGTGTTTTTCTACAGCGGCTAGGCATGATGGAAGGTCGTCTGGGTGTACGCGCTCACTCCAGTCGGTAAATTGGTGGCCTATATCCGCGGCCTCGTAGCCTAGCATCGACGCCCATACCGGTGAAAGGAATAGCTCGTTGGTCTGGGTATCCCAATCCCAGACGCCATGTCCCGCTCCTTCTAGGGCCTTTAACCAGCGTTGCTCGTTTTTAGCGATTTGGTGTTGCGCCGCTTGCGCCTTGGCATATTGCAGGCAGGCATGGATAGAGACGGCCAGTTTATCTGCGAGGGATTGAAGGTCGTGTACACGATCAGGGGTCAATACGGCATGGCGCGATACGAGCAAGACGCCATACTCGGGTAAGGGCCATGCGTAGAAGTGATGTCCCTCCCGTGTGGCAAGGGGGCAAGGCCATGGAGTTTGGGTTAAGGCCTCGGTTAGGCCAGGCATGGCCTCGTCAAGATGGGGGGCATCGCGTGGCAGGCGATAGGTCACCGAATAGCCTTGGGCCTCTGGGTGTAAACCCTCTTGGTGTAAGACGCTGACGGAGGTGCAGTCCAAGGCGCGCAAGACGACTCCCATGGCCTCTTGCAGCATGTCGTGTAGCGTTAGGCTGTTGCCGATGGACATGAGGATTTCATGCCGGGCCATTAGCCAGTGATGTTCATCTTGAATCAACGCAGCCCCCTACGGCGGTTATAAAACGAGGCCTGTGGCCCATGAAGGATGCCCTGAGTGAGCGCAATGAGGCGAGAGTATAGTCTTCTTCTGCAAAAATGTGTCTGAGGGCGATCGCCTGTCCCGCGCAGGCGAGGCTAAATCAGGCCGCCGGCTGTATCAAGCCGCGTCCGATGATCTGCCATTGCATTTCCCAGGCGGTGAGTGGCGACTGTTTGAAGCCGCTACGGGTGAATTGTTGCCAGCGGCCTTGCACCCATGCGAGGAGGAGGTTTGCTGCTGCCGCCGCGTCCACGCTGGCGGGGAGGCTGTCTTGGCTGATGGCGATGCGTAGCGCTTGTTTTAGGCTGACCTCTAGGCGGTCGAAGAGCTGATTCATGCGCGCCGCGAGGCGGGCGTTTTCGTGGAGCAAGACCTCGCCGGTGAGGACGCGGGTCATGCCGTGATTGCGTTCGGCAAAGCCGAGCAAGATTTGTACGATGCTGCGTGCCTGAATCAGGCCGTGGCGTTCCTCGGTGCTGATCCGGGTGACGAGCGAAAACAGCGTGGTCTCGATGAATTCGATTAGGCCTTCGTACATCCGTGCCTTGCTGGCGAAGTGGCGGTAGAGCGCGGCCTCAGAGCATTGCAGACGGGCGGCCAAGGCGGCGGTGGTGATCTTCTCGGCCTCAGGCTGCTCGAGCATCTCGGCCAAGGCGTGGAGGATTTGGGTGCGGCGTTCGCCGGGGACGGACATGGGCTTACTCCGGGAGGCTGTAGGGTTGGGGCAACGCGGTCAAGGCGACGCCGTCGCGGGCGGCTAGGCGCACATCGGCGGCCTTCCAGGCATCGAGGCGCACCACGGCGAGGTAGTCGTAGCCGCCGCTGGCCGCTGCGGCGACATTGACGATCTGGCCACAGTCTTGACCGAGGACAGCGGCGCTAAAGAGGTGGGTGCCGGGCGCGACCTCGGCCGCGCTATGCGCCAAGAACATGCGCCGTTTGACCTTGCCCAGCCATTGGGTGCGGGCGACAACCTCTTGGCCGGGGTAGCAGCCCTTGGTAAAGCTGACCCCGTGCAGGAGCTCCATATTGACCATCTGCGGGGTAAAGGCCTCGACGGTGGCGGGCGTGATCGTAGGGATGCCGGCGCTAACCAGCGCAGCGTCCCAGGCGGCGTGGCCGATGGGCGTGGCCTCCGCGCGTAAGGCCTGCCACAGTGCGGGCGCGGCATCAGGGCGCACGAGCAGATCAAAGCGGTCGTCGGCGAGGCCGATCGCTAGGCCATCGGCATGCTGCAAGACGGCCAAGCCTGCGGCCGGGGCGGCGCCCCAGAGGCGGGTGAGCACGGCGCGCGCGCCTGCGCCGGCAAGGCCTAGGCGCACCCATTCGGCATCGGCGTCGCGCGCGCGGGTTTTGCTCCGCATAATGAACATAGAGAGGCGTTTTTGCAGTATCTCGCGCAGGCTGGCGGGGAGGAGCACGAGGGTGTCGGCCTCCCGGCGCAGGACAAGAAAGTTGGCGTATAGCCGTCCTTTCGCGTTGCAATAGCCGGCGAACACGGCCTGATCTAGGCCTTGGTCGCGCAGGTCGTTGGTGATCTGGCCTTGCAAGAAGGTCAGCGTCTCCTCGCCGCTAAAGGCGATGAGGCCAAAATGGGAGAGGTCGGCGAGGAGGGGGCCCGCCGTTGCTGACGGCGGAAAGCTCACCGCGCCAGCGGCGTCTATCTGTGCGCCTTGGGTATCAAGGAAGGTGTGCCATGCGGGGGTCATCGTGTCTTACCAAGCGAGTGTCGAATGACCCGAAAAGTAACCGCTAGTGGCGTAAATGGCAAGGCCTAAGTGAGTGGCCACTCTACGCGCAGGGTATTGATGCGGCGGCTGTCGGCGCTGAGGATGTGGACGCGCAGGGTGTCGATGACGATCTGTTCACCGCGCTTGGGCAGACGGCCAAAGGCCTGCGTGACGAGGCCGCCAATGGTGTCGAATTCGCTGTCGTCTAGGTGGGTGCCCAAGGCGGTATTCAGGTCGGCGATCTCGGTCTGCGCCTTGACGCGCCAGATGCCGTCTTGCTCACGGAGGATGTTGTCGGCCTCTTCGTCGTAGTCGTACTCGTCTTCGATATCGCCGACGATCTGTTCCAACACATCTTCGATGGTGACAAGACCGGCAACACCGCCATATTCATCGACCACGATGGCGATGTGATTATGCGAGGCGCGGAATTCACGCAGCAAGACATTGAGTCGCTTTGATTCGGGGACGAAGATGGCGGGGCGTAGGGTGTCGCGTAGGTCGACCTCCTCGTGATTGCATAACCGGAGCAGGTCTTTGGCGAGGAGGATGCCGATCACGGTGTCGCGTTCGCCGTCGATGACCGGGAAACGCGAGTGCGCGGTCTCGATGACGAAGGGGATAATGGCCGTCGTGGGGTCGTTGATGTCGATGACATCCATCTGCGCGCGCGGGATCATGATCTCGCGCACCTGCCGTTCGGAGACCTGCATCACGCCTTCGATCATCGATAAGGCATCGGCATCCAAGAGGTTGTTGTCGTAGGCGGCGTGCAACAGGCCGAGTAATTCATCACGCGTATCCGGCTCGGGCGTGAGCCACGCCGAGATGGTCTGCAAAAAGTTTTTTCGACTACCGTCTTCCATCTTCGTAGGGATCCCTATAACCCAAGTGTTGCATGATAAAGCGTTCTACCGATTCCATGGTTACAGCATCGGTTTTGTGTTCGTGGTCGTAGCCTTGCAGGTGCAAGACGCCGTGGATGACGAGGTGTGCCCAATGCGCCTCAAGGTCTTTGCCTTGCTCGGCGGCCTCGCGCGCGACGACGGGGGCGCAGAGGCAGACATCGCCCGCAGGCGGCGCCGTGTCATAGACGAAGGTGAGGACATTGGTGGCGTAGTCCTTGCCGCGATAGTCGCGGTTGAGGGTCTGCGCCTCGGCGCTATCGGTGAGGCGCAGGGTGAGCGCCATATCCCCCCGTTGCGCGGCCTTGACCCAACGGCGCAGGTGTGCGCGGCTGGGTAATGTAAAACCCAATGCGGCGTCTTTTACCGCAAACTGGATGGCAAGATCGAGGTTGTGGATCATGTTTGAGGACACGCCGGAGAGGACTTAGGCGTGTTGTGGGCAGATCGCTGTGTCATCGGCATGGTTAGTCGCGGATGAGCATCTCGCCGCGCAGGCTGTTCGGCAAGGCCTGAGTGATGCGCACCTCGACGAATTGGCCGATCAAGCGTGCGTGGGCGGGGAAGTTGACCGAGCGGTGGTTTTCGGTGCGACCGGTCATCTCAAGGGGGTCACGCTTGGACGGGCCTTCGATCAACACGCGCTGCACTGTTCCCACCATGGCGGCACTGATCGCGGCGGCTTGCGCGTTGATGAGCGCTTGCAGGCGATAGAGGCGTTGTTTATGCACCTCGGCCGGGGTGTCGTCGTGCAGGGCGGCGGCCGGCGTACCGGGGCGCGGGCTGTACACAAAGCTGAACGAGTGGTCGAAATTCATCTCCTCGACGAGACGCATCGTGGCCTCGAAATCGGCCTCGGTCTCGCCCGGAAAACCGACGATGATGTCGGTGGAGAGCGATAGATCGGGCCGCGCGGCGCGTAATTTACGCACGATAGATTTGTATTCCAACACGGTGTAACCGCGTTTCATCGCCGCCAAGATGCGGTCGGAGCCCGACTGTACCGGCAGGTGCAGGTGCGAAACCAGCATGGGGATATGGTCATAACACGCGAACAGGCGCGGGGTGAATTCGCGCGGATGCGAGGTGGTGTAGCGGATGCGCTCGATACCTGGGATCTCGGCGCTGAGTTCGAGCAAGAGGGCGAAGTCGGCGGTTTCGTCAGCGTCGGTTGCGCCTGTTGCATCGGTCATCGCGCCGCGATAGGCGTTGACATTTTGCCCCAACAGGTTGACCTCTTTCACGCCTTGCGCGGCGAGTTGGGCGATCTCGGCCAAGCAATCGGCGAGCGGGCGAGAGACCTCCTCGCCGCGCGTGTAGGGCACGACGCAGAAGCTGCAATATTTGGAGCAGCCCTCCATGATCGAGACAAAGGCGGTGGGGCCATCGACCTTGGCCGGCGGCAGGTGGTCAAACTTTTCGATCTCGGGGAAGGAGATATCGACCTGCGGCCGACCGGTGCGGTTGCGTTGCGCGATCATCTGCGGCAGGCGGTGCAAGGTCTGCGGGCCGAACACCATATCGACAAACGGGGCGCGACTGACGATGGCCGCGCCTTCTTGGCTGGCGACACAGCCGCCGACACCGATGCGCAGATGGGGGTTTTTTAACTTTAAGTGCCGCACCATGCCGAGGTCAGAAAAGACCTTTTCTTGTGCTTTTTCGCGTACCGAGCAGGTGTTAAAGAGGATGAGGTCAGCATCTTCGGGTTTGTCGGTGGGCGTATAACCCTCGGCCGCCGCGAGCACATCGGACATCTTGTCTGAGTCGTACTCGTTCATCTGGCAGCCAAAGGTCTTGATGTAGACCTTTTTCCCCTCGTGCGCCATGGCATCACCGCCATCAGGGGTGGCGGCGTTAGGGGTCAAAGAGTTTATTTCAGGGTCCAGAGAATTTGGTGGTGATGGGCGGAATCGAACCGCCGACCTGTGGGTTATGAATCCACCGCTCTAACCGTCTGAGCTACATCACCGCGTTGATGCGAAGGGTGCGGATTATCCGGGTCTAAGCGTGGCTGTGTCAAGGGGATGCGGGCGGCGGCTTATCTGCGAGCAGCACACCTGAGAACTAGGCGCAGAATTATCGTGTAAGTGGTTGACGCGCAAAAGCCAAGACCCGTATAGTGCGCGCATGTTGGAACAACTTGATACCTTGGAAGCGAAATTGGCCCAGTTGATGGCGCATTATCGTGCGTTGCGCGAGGAGAGCCAGCATCTGCGTCAACGCATCTTGGCTATGGAGAATGTCAATCGGCAGCTTTCGGATCGTTTGACGGCCGCCAGTAGCCGTATGGAAGCCTTGTTCGAGCAACTTCCTTGAGACGCTATCGAAGCGCATACCCATGAGCACAACCCCTAAAAATATCAGTTTGGATGTATCTATCCTCGGGCGTGAATATCGCGTAGCGTGCCCAGAGGCTGAACGCGAGCGCTTGTTGCAGTCGGCTACCTTCTTAGATCGCAAGATGCGCGAGGTGAAAGAGGGCGGTAAGGTCAGTGGCGTGGAACGCATCGCGGTGATGGCGGCCCTGAATATCGCACACGATTACATCAGTACGCGAGGGGCTGGCGTAGAGCCCGGTGAGTTGATAGCGCGATTGACTAAGATGACCGATGCGCTTGATCGCGCGCTCGAATCGCAGGATAATCTGCTCTGACCTCATTACCTCTGCGAGTCGTGTATTTTTGAGCCGATTTGCATCGATAGGACGCTGCTATAGATCACGGGCGCGAACATGGCTTGTTTCATGGACCCGAAGTGGTTGCGCGGCGACCGCCTTGAACCCGCAGGGTTCAAGATAGCGATTCGCTGGAATCGTAGTGAGGTCCCTTATATGTTTCACCCCCCTCCCCCTCCCCTTCCTGAGACCAAGGCCGTTGTACGACGCCAGCTTCGGGCTGCGCGGCTAGCGGTAACGGCGGAGGTGCGCACACGGGCGGCGCGGAAGGTCGTGCGCCTAGCCCTGCGTGCTGGTTGGCTGCGGCAAGGTCGGCGGATCGGTTTTTATATGCCGGCCAAGGGCGAATTGGATATTACCGATCTGCTCACGCGTGCGCGGAGGATGCGTGTCGCGTGTTTTCTACCGGTCGTACCCCCGGCCCGGCAACGCACCTTGGGCTTTACGCCGCTGACGGACCGTGACGATTGGACGCATAACCGTTATGGCATCCCCGAACATGCCGTGTGGCGACCCAAGGTGCGTGCCGCACGGCTGGATGTCCTCTTTCTGCCCGTGTTGGGGTTTGATGCACAGGGCTATCGCATGGGCATGGGCGGTGGTTATTACGATACGAGTCTTGCCTTTTTGCGTCGTCGCCGCGTGTGGCGGCGGCCGTTGTTGATTGGGGTCGCGTTTGAGGCGCAACGCGTCGATGCCGTGCCGGTGGATCCGTGGGATGTACCGTTGGACGCGGTCATCACCGAACGGCAGATTTATCGTTTTCGGCGTTGATCGTGAGGCATCGCCAGACGCAAAAAAGGACGCCTCGGCGTCCTTTTTTGGTATTACGGTGTAGCGTTGAGATTACTTCTTAACAGCAGCAACCGGAGCAGCAGCCGGAATCAAACCTTGAACCAGGCCGGTGATCGGATTGATGATCGCGGTGTAGGTGGTCGGGTTGATGAACTGGCCCATCGCGCCGTAGGTCTTGGGGTCAGCGATCAGACCGGCGTAGCCGGTGTACATATTCGGGTTCATCGGAGCCATCATCAGGTTCACATTAGCCGGGGACATCGGAGCGGTCATCCAGTTGGTGTACAAAGACGGGTTGATCAGCTGGCTGCCGAGGTTCAGAACGCGAGGATCCATAGGAGCGGACATCCACTTCACATAGGTGTTCGGGTTCATCATCGGAGTAACCATGCTCATGGCGAAGTTCGGGTCCATGGAAGCGGACATCCACTGGGTGTACAGAGCCGGGTCAGCGAAAACCATGTACGCGCCAACTGTCTTAGGATCGATAGCCGCTTGGCCCATCTTCGTCAGGGTAGCCGGATCGATAGCCTTTTGGATCAAGGCGATCGAAGTAGCCGGGTCCATCAGGGCTTGCATCGTAGCGGTAGCCGCCTTAGGGGTAGCGATTGCGCTAACCATCTTAGCCGGGTCAACCAATTGAGAAGCGACATCCGCAGCGAAAGAAACCGAAGCGATAGCAGACAGGGTCAAAGCAGAAACGAGGGCAGATAATTTCATTTAAAAACTCCAAGTAAGATAGATAAAAGGTTAGAAAGCGTTTCGCGGCGGTGTTTTGTTTCGCGATGGAAGGCATTCTACACGACAGGGCGTATAACGCAAGTAATACATCTGCGCTAGGGCGTATGACCTGCGTCTGTGGTTTTTTGGCCACAGGGCGTCGGTCGATGCGTGGTTGGCGGGCTGAAGCCCGCCCTACAGGGGCGCTACGAACAGCCGTAGCCCGCGAACAGCGCGTTATTCGCCAGCAAGCGGGCTCCTACAGGGGGATAAACCAACGAAGCGGTGTGTTCTCGCCTGCGCGGGAATGACGCGTTGATAGAAGCGCCCTTTTAAGCGTCCTCGCCTAGATAGGCGGCGCGGACGCGGGGGTCGCGGGCGAGGTCGGCGCTGGCGCCTTCTAGGGTGATGACGCCGCTTTCCATGACATAGGCGCGTTGGCTCACGCGCAGGGCGAGGTGGGCGTTCTGTTCGATCAGCAACAGGGCCACGCCCTCGGCGGCGATGCGGGCGATGCTGGCGTAGATCTGTTCGACCATCAGCGGGGCGAGGCCCATGCTGGGTTCATCGAGCAATAACAGGCGGGGTTTAGCCATGATGGCGCGGCCGATGGCGAGCATCTGCTGTTCGCCACCCGACAGCAGGCCGGCGAGTTGGCTGCGCCGCTCAAAGAGCCGTGGAAAGGTGTCATAGATATGGGCGAGGTCGCTGCGGACGGTGCTCGTGTCGCGGCGCAGGTAGGCGCCGAGGGCGAGGTTTTCGGCCACGCTCATGCGCGCAAATACGCCCCGTCCTTCGGGGACTAAGACGATGCCACGGGCGGCGATGGCGTGGGTGGGCAGATGGCTGATGCGTTCGCCGGCTAGACGCACCTCGCCGTGATGCGCGACAAGGTTGGTGATCCCTTTTAAGAGGCTGCTCTTGCCCGCGCCGTTGGCGCCGATGACGCAGACGCATTCTTTTTCATGAACCTCGAGATCGACCCCGCGCACGGCTTGGACACCGCCATAGGCGACCTTGAGGTGCTTGACGCTGAGAAAGCTCACGCGCTATGCCCCACGCCGAGATAGGCCGCGATCACCGCCGGGTCGCGTTGCACGGTGGTGGGCGTGCCCTCGGCGATGAGGCGGCCGTAGTCTAAGACGGCGACGCGGTCGCACAGACCCATGACCAATTTGACATCGTGTTCGATGAGCAACAGGGTGAGTTGGGATTCACCCCGCAGGCGCACGAATAGATCGGCCATGTCGCGGCGTTCGCTGGGGTTCATCCCGGCGACCGGTTCGTCGAGGGCGAGGATGGCCGGTTCGGTGGCGAGGGCGCGGGCGATCTCTAAGCGGCGTTGCGCGCCGTAAGGGAGGTGGCCGGCGAGGGCGCGAGCGTGGTGTTGGAGTCCGACACGCGCTAATAGACCATGCGCGGTAGCGCGGATCTCGGCCTCTTCACGACGGGCGGCAGGGGTACGTAACACCGCACCGAGGATGCCGGTGTGAGTGCGCGGATGACGGCCGACCATGACATTTTCTAAGGCGGTCATGTTGGCGAAGAGGCGGATGTTTTGGAAGGTACGCGCAAAGCCGCGTTGCACGATGGCGTGCGGTTTTAGCCCGTGGATGGCGAGACCGTCGAGCAGGATGCGGCCACTGCTGAGGCTATAAAGCCCGGTCATGCAGTTGAACAGGGTGGTCTTGCCGGCGCCGTTGGGGCCGATGAGACCGTAGATCGTGCCCGCGTTGACCTGTAGGCTCACGCCGTCTAGCGCGGTGAGGCCGCCAAAGCGTTTGCCGACCGCGTCGAGGGTGAGGAGCGGTTTAGCGTGAACAACCCCATCCCCACCCCAACCCTCCCCTTGAAGGGGGAGGCAGGGAGGGGGATGGGGGGGTGTAAATGCGGAAGATTTCATCATCAGGGGTGACTGGCGCGGCCATGAATGTTAGCGGCGGGCATCGACCAGCGTCTCCTGTTCGTGCAGGGCGACCTCGCCCTCGGCGACAAGTTCGCGTTGCCGTTGCCGCGAGGGCCAGAGGCCAGCGGGGCGGTAGAGCATCATCAAGACCAGCGCGAGGCCAAAGATCAACATGCGTAGGTTGGCGGCATCGACGATGACTTCGCCCAGCCATAGCCGTTGCAGATCACCGATGTAGCGCAAGGCCTCGGGCAGGACGGTGAGTAAGAGCGCGCCGACGATCACGCCGGGGATGTGGCCCATGCCGCCTAAGACGATCATGCAGAGGATCAGGATCGATTCCATGAGGTTGAAGCTGTCGGGGCTGATGAAGCCTTGGAAGGATGCGAACAGGCCACCGGCGAGGCCGCCGAAGGTTGCGCCCATAGCAAAGGCCAAGAGTTTGATGTTGCGCGTGTTGATGCCTGTCGCGGCGGCGGCGATCTCGTCTTCGCGGATGGCCGCCCAGGCGCGGCCGATGCGCGAGTGTTGCAGACGGTAGGCGATGCCAATGGCGAGCAAGGTGAAGGCGAGGAAGAGGTAATAGTAGAGGTGGATGGCAGGGAAGTTGATGCCGAAGATCGTTTGCGTGCCGCTGAACGCAAGGCCGCCGATGGAGACCGGGTCGATCAGGTCCATGCCTTGCGGACCGTTGGTGAGGTTGATCGGCGCGTCAAGGTTGTTCATGAAGATGCGGATGATCTCGCCAAAGCCGAGCGTGACGATGGCGAGGTAATCGCCGCGCAGGCGCAGGGTGGGCGCGCCCAGCAATAGGCCAAAGGCGGCGGCAAAGGCGGTACCTAGCGGTAAGATGACCCAGAACGGCAGGTGCAGGCCAAAGTGCGGGCTGGCCAACCAGGCATAAAAATACGCACCCAAGGCGTAAAAGGCGATGTAGCCCAAGTCGAGCAGGCCGGCATAGCCGACGACGATGTTGAGGCCGAGCGCGAGTAAGACATAGAGCAGGGCGAGGTCGAGCATCCGCACCCAACTATTGCCGAGCAGGCCACTGGTCAGGAAGGGCAATATCGCCAGCAACACGGCGACCAGCAAGAGCGCGAGGCGAGGGTGGCCTTGTAGGTGACGATAGGCGCGCTTAAACACGATTAAGCACGCTGCGCCACCCGCTCACCCAACAACCCGGAGGGCCGGAACACCAGCACGAGGATGAGGACAAAGAAGGCGAACACATCTTGGTAATGACTGCCCAAGAAGCCGCCGGTGATGTCGCCGATATAGCCCGCGCCCAAGGCCTCGATCACGCCCAAGAGTAGCCCGCCCAAGACCGCGCCGCCGAGGTTGCCGATGCCGCCTAAGACCGCCGCCGAGAAGGCTTTGAGTCCCAGCATAAAGCCCATGTAGTAATGCGCTAGGCCGTAGTAAGCGCTCACCATAAGACCGGCGACAGCGGCCAGAGCCGCGCCGATGATGAAGGTGGTGGAGATGACGCGATTGACATCGATCCCCATCAAACTGGCGACCTCGCGTGATTGGGCGCAGGCGCGCATGGCGCTGCCGAGTCGGGTGCGTTGCACGAGGAACCACAGCGCTATCATCACCGCAATCGACAGTGCGACGATGAAGAGCTGTACGGCGGTGATCTGCGCCCCGGCGACGACAAACGAGATCTGCGGCAGGATGGGTGGGAAGGCGATGTATTGCCGGCCCCAGACCAGCATGGCCACATTTTGCAAGATGATGGATACGCCGATGGCGGTGATCAGCGGGGCCAGACGCGGGGCGTGGCGGAGCGGGCGATAGGCGACGCGCTCGATGCCGTAGCCGAGCAACATGCAGGCGGGGATGGCCACCAGCGCACCGGCGATCACGACCATGATGCCCGGCAGGTCCGGGTTGACGCCCAAGAGCGCGCCCATCACCGCCAAGGCCACCATCGCGCCTATCATCGTCACCTCGCCGTGGGCGAAGTTGATCAGCTCCAAGATGCCGTAGACCATGGTGTAGCCCAAGGCTACCAAGGCGTAGATGCTGCCCAGCACCAAGCCGTTGACGAGTTGCTGGGCGAAGATATCCACGGCTTACTTAATCGTTTCGAGCGTCGTCCAGGCGCCGCCTTTAACTTGATAGAGCGTGACGGCGCCGCCCGTGACATCGCCCTTGGCATCGAAGCGGATCGGCCCGGTGACGCCGGTGTGATCGGTCTGCGTCAAGGCGGCGAGGATCTTGGCCGGCTCAGCGGAATCGGCGCGTTTCATGGCGGCGATCAAGACCTGCGTCGCGTCATAGGCGTAGGGGGCGTAGAGCTGGATCTCGCCATATTTGGCGATGAAGCGTTGTTTGAACCCCGGGCCGCCCGGCATGGTGGCGAGCGGCAGACCGGGCGAGGAGGCGATCACGCCCTCGGCATCGGCGGCGGCGAGTTTGATGAAGTTGCCGTTTTGCATCCCGTCTGCACCGAGCAACTGTGCCTTCAAGCCTAGCGATTTCATCTGCTTGGCCATGGGGCCGGCCTGTGGATCCATCCCGCCAAAGACGATGAGGTCGGCGTTTTTAGCCTTGATGGCGGTGAGGATGGCCGAGAAATCGGTGGCCTTGTCGGTGGTGTATTGGCGGTCGATGATGCTACCGCCAGCGGTCTTGACGGCCTTTTCAACCTCGTCCGCCAGACCTTGGCCATAGGCGCTACGGTCATCGATCAGGGCGATGCGTTTTGCGCCCAGTTTTTTGACCGCGAACTGGCCCAAGACCGCGCCTTGTTGGGCATCGTTGGCCATCACGCGGAAGGCCGTTTTATAGCCTTGCGCGGTGTATTTGACGGCGGTGGCGGAAGGCGAGATCTGCGCGATGCCGGCATCGGAATAGAGTTTTGCGGCGGGGATGCTGGTGCCCGAGTTGAGATGGCCGATGACCGCGACCACGCCGCTGTCGATCAGCTTTTGCGCCACGATGTTGGCGGTTTTAGGCTCGGCGCCGTCATCCTCGCCGATCAGTTCGAGGCGCACCGGTTTGCCGCCCAAGGAGAGACCGGCGGCGTTGATCTCGTCGATGGCCAGCCGCGTCCCGTTTTCGTTGTCCTTGCCGATGTGCGTCTGCGCGCCGCTGAGCGGGGCGACCGAGCCGATCTTGATGACCGCTACGCCATCGTCTTTTTTGCCGCAACCGGCCAAGACCGCAATAAACAACACACTTAAACCGAATCCGCGCAACGACATGGTGTCTCTCCAAAGAATGATCAAACGGCGTGTTTATACCCGAAAAACCGCTCACACGGCGCACTTCTGCAGGGGACTTCTATAAACATCTCTATCGTCATTCCGGCGTAGGCCGGAATCCAGTAAATCCAAGCGACTGGATTCCGGGTCAAGCCCGGAATGACGATTTATAGAAGTGCCCTGCACACTAAAAGCAAGCCGCCTCTGTTCGCGTGCCTGTGTCCCTAGGCGTAAAAAAACCGGCCTAGGCCGGTTTAGTGGGTGAGACGCCGTTTATTTCAGGCCGTTGATCCACTCAGCCAATTTCTTGGCTTCTTCATCCGTGACCTTAGGCTGCGGCGGCATCGGGCTGGTGCCCCACTTGCCCTTGCCGCCTTTTTGGATGGCTTCGGCTAGATGTGCCACGGACTCTTTTTTGGCGGCGACATCTTTAAAGGCCGGGCCGACTAGCTTGGCATCGACCTTGTGGCAGGACAGACAGGCGAGTTTTTTGGCGAGGGCTTGGTCGGCCGAGGCGATGCCGGAAGCGGACATCAGGATGGCAGCGGTAATGATAGCGATCTTCATGGTATTTTCCTTAGGAGGTTGTTAGTGTGTAACGCGTGGCATCCTAACAGAATGCGCGCTCAGGTAAACAGTTGCTGCGTACTATAGCGATAGATGAAATGTCTTTGGCCCTATGCGGCTTGCAGGAGGAAGACAGGCAACGCTGCTGCACGGGTGGTTTTGGTGTGTGGGCGCGAGGGCATCCAGCCCATTGTTGGAATGTTAGACCTGACCCCGCGATTTCTCTGTCCAGATGTGCTGTTAGGGTATGCTTCAATCTGACACAACAAGGATAATGTGTGACACCGACTACCATCGAACTGATTGGCGCAGCGCTGTTTGGCGTTGCCATTTTGCACACCTTCTCGACTAAGTTCTTCGAGCACTTGGCGCACACCCGGCCGACCCACGCTGGAATCTGGCACCTGCTGGGCGAAGTGGAGGTGGTGTTTGGTTTCTGGGCCATGGTTTTGGCCGTGGCCATGCTCGCCATCGACGGGGCATCAATGACAACGCACTACATCAACTCGCGCAACTTCACCGAGCCGATGTTCATTTTTGCCATCATGGTCATCGCGGGAACCCGTCCGATCCTGCAAACGGCTATGACCGGCGTGCGGCTGATCGCCCGCGCAGTGCCCTTGCCTGGCAGCATGGGCTTTTACCTCGTTGTGATGATCTTCGTACCCTTGCTGGGGTCATTCATTACCGAGCCTGCCGCGATGACCTTGGCGGCCCTGATTTTGGCGGACCGTTTTTTCTCGCGAGGCATCTCGACGCGTTTGAAGTACGCCACGCTGGGCGTGCTGTTCGTGAATATCTCCATCGGCGGCACGCTGACACCTTTCGCGGCACCCCCCGTGCTGATGGTCGCGGGCAAATGGGGATGGGATATCAGTTTCATGATGACCGCGTTCGGCTGGAAGGCGGCCATCGCCGTCGTGGTCAATGCCCTCGGTGCGGCGCTGCTGTTCCGCAAGGAGCTAGCTAGGCTCCCGCGGGTAACCAGCAGCAACGGAGCGGGTCCGGTGCCGCTGGCACTAGTCATCGTCCATCTGGTCTTGCTTGCCGGTGTCGTGATGTCCGCCCACCACCCTGCGATCTTCATGGGCTTGTTCCTCTTCTTCCTCGGCGTGGCCAGCGCCTACCAACGCCATCAAGACCGCTTGATCCTGCGTGAAGGGCTGTTGGTCGCCTTCTTTCTGGCCGGTCTGGTGGTGCTGGGTGGACAGCAGCAGTGGTGGCTGCAACCCGTGCTGATGAGCATGAACAGTGATGCGGTGTTCTTTGGGGCCGTCCTCTTGACGGCCTTCACCGACAACGCAGCGCTAACCTATCTCGGCTCCTTGGTTGAAGGTCTGTCGGACAGTTTTAAGTATGCCTTGGTCTCCGGAGCCGTGGTTGGCGGTGGTTTGACCATCATCGCTAACGCACCCAATCCAGCCGGCATTTCTATCCTGCGCAGGCACTTTGAAGATGAAGCGGTGAGTCCGATGGGCTTGCTGTTTGCCGCCTTGTTACCCACCCTGGTTGCCGCCTTGGCATTCAAATATCTGTGAGGGATTTTTGCGATGAAAAATTCCCCTGTGGCTGAGGCAAAGATAGTGATCCCAGCACATCCTTTAGCATCCGATGAGTCGACTGCTTGGCACGCCCAGCCCTTGGACGATGCGTTGCACACACTGTCCGTCACGGCCAGCACGGGCCTAAGCGGCGAGGAAGCCGCCCGGCGGCTTGAGCAATACGGCCGCAACAGCCTGCTGGCATCAAAGCGACGTGGCCCCTGGCTGCGCTTGGCCCTGCAATTCCACAACCCCTTGATCTATGTGCTGCTGATTGCCGGTGCTATCACCTTTTGGCTTAAGGACTATGTGGATACAGGGGTCATCGTGGGTGTGGTGCTCATCAACGCCGTAATCGGTTTCGTTCAGGAAGGCAAGGCAGAGAAGGCGCTGGAAGCGGTGAGCGCTATGCTGGCCAGTCGCGCCACAGTGCTACGCGAGGGTGAGCGGCACGAGATCGACGCCGCCCTGCTGGTGCCGGGCGATATCGTGCTGCTGGAGTCCGGTGCCCGAGTACCGGCCGACCTGCGTCTGGTGCGCGTGAAGAACCTGCGCGTTAACGAAGCCGCCCTCACTGGCGAATCGGTTCCGGTGGACAAGGGTACGGAACCGACGGATGGGGACGCGTCTATCGGCGACCGTAGCTGCATGGCCTATGCCGGCACGGTGGTTAGCTTTGGCCAGGCGCATGGCGTGGTGGTCGGCACGGGCGAAGCGACCGAGATGGGTCACATCGGAAAACTGGTCGGCGAGGTGCACACGCTGGTCACGCCGCTTACCCGCAGGCTCGATCAATTCGCTCGCCAGATCACGCTGTTCATTCTGGCCGCGGGGCTGATCACCTTTCTTTACGGGCATTTCATACGCCAGATGCCGGTGCTCGACATCTTTCTAGCGGTCGTCGGATTGGCAGTAGCGGCCATCCCCGAGGGATTGCCGGCTGTCGTGACCATCGTGCTGGCCATCGGCACCCGTGTCATGGCCCGTAATAACGCAGTCATTCGGCGCTTACCGGCGGTGGAGACGCTGGGCTCGGTGACCGTGATCTGCTCGGACAAGACCGGTACGCTTACTAAGAATGAAATGACCGCCGTGTGTGTCATGCTACCCAGCCACACGCTGGAAGTGAGCGGCACCGGCTATGCGCCCGAGGGCGGTTTCCATCGCGACGGGGTGGCGATAGACTTTGTGCAAGATGATGCGCTGCAAGGGCTGGCCCGTTGCGCCCTGCTGTGCAACGACGCCCAGCTCAAGCACGATGAAGCAACCGGCTGGCAGCTCGTGGGCGACCCCACCGAAGGCGCCCTGCTGACGCTGGCCCATAAGGCCAGGCTTGACCCTCTCGAAACGGCGGCGGCAACGCCGCGGATGGATGAAATCCCTTTCGACTCGGATCACCGTTTTATGGCTACGCTGCATCACGATCACGCGGGACACGCCTTCGTGCTGCTCAAGGGCGCGCCGGAGCGCGTGCTCGATCTGTGCGTGCAAGATGCCCGCGGGCAAGCACTCGATCGCCGTCATTGGGAAGTGCGCATGGAAGCCGCCGCCAGCGCCGGGCAGCGTGTATTGGCGCTGGCGCGCTGCGAAATGCCGGCCGGCACGACGGCACTTTCCATGACCGACATCACCCAGCGTTTCACCCTGTTGGGGCTGGTTGGTCTCATCGATCCGCCACGGGAGGAGGCCATCGCGGCGGTAGCCGAATGCCAGCGCGCCGGGCTACGCGTCAAGATGATCACCGGTGACCATGCCGTCACCGCAGCGGCCATCGGACGACAACTTGGGCTTCGAGCGGATCACGCGCTCACCGGTGAAGCCGTTCAGATGATGGATGCCGTGGCCCTGGGGCGCGCCAGCCTTGAAACCGATGTATTCGCCCGTGCCAGCCCCGAGCACAAGCTGCGCCTGGTGGCGGCGTTGCAGGCTCAGGGCGAATTGGTCGCCATGACCGGCGACGGTGTCAACGACGCGCCGGCGCTCAAGGCCGCCAACATCGGCATCGCCATGGGACAAAAGGGGACGGATGCGGCCCGTGAGTCCGCCGATCTGGTGCTGACCGATGACAATTTCGCGACCATCGCACAGGCCGTGCGCGAGGGCCGCGTGGTCTTTGACAATATCAAGAAGACGCTATTGTTCATGATCCCGACCAATATCGGCGAGGCCGGTGTGATCATGCTGGCGGTGTTCGCCGGACTAGCCCTACCCGTTACTGCCAGTCAGATCCTGTGGGTGAACACCGTCACGGCGGTAACGCTGTCGTTGGCGCTGGCCTTCGAGCCAGCCGAGCCGGGCGTTATGCACCGCCCGCCACGCCGCCCCTCGGAACCCTTGATCACGCGGACACTGGCCTTCCGCATCGCCTATGTCAGCCTGTTGATGGCAGCAGTAACCTTTGCCGTGTTCGAATGGGAACTCCTGCGCGGCAATAGCATCGAGGTAGCACGCACGGCGGCCGTGAATATGCTGGTCGTCGGCGAGATCGTTTACTTGTTCAATGTACGCCACTTCACCGCCCACGCCTTCACCCGGGATATTTTTACGGGCAACCCGGTGGCCTTCTGGATGAGCGCGCTGCTGATCAGCTTCCAGCTCCTGTTCACCTACGCGCCCCCAATGCAGCAATTATTTCAGACCGCAGCGCTGGATGCAGCGTCCTGGCTGGTCATCCTCGCGTTGGGGCTAGGCAAGTTCCTTGCCGTGGAAGCGGAAAAGGCCGTGCTGCGGCGCTTGAAAGTACAGCGCATGTAACCTTAGCGGGCTTTATTTTTCGTTTTCTGAGACGACCTCATTTAGATCAAAGTGGACATTACTACTTAGCGCTAACACGGTTGCTGCGTACTAGAGCGACAGAGAAAAAGGTCTGTTATGTGCCGCGATCGAGCAGGGCGAGCGTGGTTGTGGCGAGGTGTTGGAGGGCCGCTTCATCGAGGATATACGGCGGCATGAAATAGACGGTTGCGCCGATGGGACGCATCAAGATGCCTTGCGCACGCGCGGCGAGCTGCCAATGGTCGGCAAACCCCGGCGGGGCATCGACGACATCGAAGGCCCAGATCATCCCCGTCTGCCGAAAATGCCGCACGCGGGGATGGTGGCGCACCGGTTCGAGTAGCGCGTTAAATTGGGCGGCGGTCTGGCTATTTCGTTCTAGCACGGCCTCGGTCGCAAAGATGTCCAAGACCGCCAGCGCGGCGCGACAGGCGAGTGGATTGCCGGTGTAGGAATGCGAATGCAGGAATCCACGCGCGGTCGCGTCATCATAAAAGGCGGCGTACACCGTGTCCGTGGTGAGCACGCAGGCCAAGGGCAAGTAACCGCCGGTGATGCCCTTAGAGAGCAATAAGAAATCGGCCGTGATACCCGCCTGCTCACAGGCGAAAAAGGTGCCGGTACGGCCAAAGCCGACGGCGATCTCGTCGGCGATGAGGTGGATGTTGAATTGGTCACACAGCGCACGCGCTAGGCGCAGATAGTCGGCGTCATACATGGCCATGCCGGTCGCGCCTTGCACCAGCGGCTCGACGATCAAGGCGGCGGTGGTGGCCGCGTGTTCGGTCAGCCACGCCTCGAGATCGGCGGCGGCGCGGCGGGCAACATCACTGGCGGTCTCGCCCGGCGCGGCCTGACGCGCATCGGGCGACATGACTTGGTGTGAGTCGTTGAGTAAGGCGGCGTAGGTGTCTTTGAATAGGGCGACATCGGTGACGGAGAGCGCACCTAATGTCTCGCCGTGATAGCTGTTTTTAAGGCTGATGAATCGTCGTTTTTCGGGCTGGCCGGTGTTGCGCCAATAGTGAAAACTCATCTTCAGCGCGATCTCGGTTGCGCTGGCGCCGTCTGAGGCATAAAAGGCGTGTCCGAGGCCAGACAGCGCGGCCAGCCGTTCGGAGAGCTCGACCACGGGCGCGTGGGTGCATCCGGCCAACATGACATGCGCCATCTGGCCGAGTTGGTCCGTCAGCGCGGCGTTGATGCGTGGATGGGCGTGGCCAAAGAGGTTGACCCACCACGACGAGATCGCGTCGAGATAGCGTTTGCCGTCGGCGTCGATCAGCCACGCCCCTTCGCCGCGCACAATGGCCAAGGGCGGGACGGCGTCTAAGGCCTTCATCTGCGTGCACGGGTGCCAGACGGCGGCGCGGCTGCGCGTGATTAAGTCGTTAGGGCGGGTCATGCGAGGCGAGTTTACCGCATCGCGTGAGGGGATATGTGGCACCAGGGTAAATTGATCCTCCTCCCCTCTCCCCAACCCTCTCCCGCACGCGGGCGAGGGAGAAGAGCGGCGTGGTCTATTTCTACCTTGCCGTCACGATGGCTAGGTGCGATGCTGTCGCTTTTGCCATTTTGTGGGTGAGTTATGCCTAGGTTTTGTGCTGCCCTGTTGTTTCTGCTGGCCTTCCCCGTTCATGCGGCGCAGCTCTCTGCTGAGCGCGTGGTGGACGCGGTCTATGCCATCATCGGCCCGCTAGGGCAACGCAGTCCCGATAACGATGGGCTCAATGCCAATTTTGGGTTTGTCGTCACCGCGCAGGGGGTGATCTTGATCGATTCGGGTGCTAGTCGCTTGGGCGCGCAAAAGATCGCCGCCGCGATTGCCCAGGTCACGGATCAGCCGGTGCGTTGGGTGATCAACACCGGCAGCCAAGACCACCGTTGGTTGGGCAACGCCTATTTTGCCAGCCAGGGCGCGGAGCTCATCGCCTTGACCCGTAGTGCCGCGACACAGGCCGAGTTTTCTGCACAGCAGATGCGGACGCTGGCCGGTTTTCTGGGCGCGCGATTGGACGGAACTCAGCCCTTGCCCGCCACGACGCGGTTAGCGGGCGATGAGGCCTGCTTAACATTGGGCGGAGAATCGGTGTGCTTGCGCTACACCGATGCGCATTTTCCGGGCGATGCGTGGGTGTGGTTGCCGAAACGCAGCGTCATCTTTAGCGGCGACTTGATCTATGTCGATAGGCTCCTCGGCGTCTTGCCCTGGTCGAGCGTGAAAAAGGGGCAAGCGGCCTTCCATGCGCTGGAGGCGTTGCAGCCTAAATACATCGTGCCCGGCCACGGCGCGGTGTCTGACCTGGCCAAGGCGCGGCGTGAGTCGGGGGATTACGAGGATTTTCTGGCCAACACGATCGGCGGCGCGGCGCGTGATATGGAGTCGATCGCGGTAACGCTCGATAAATATGCCGACCTGCCGCAGTTCAAGCACCTGCATAACTACACCGAGCTGCACCGCGCCAACATGAATCGCGCCTTTGTGGAGTTTGAGTCCGCGCCCTGATGCTCAGGTGAAGGTGCGTTTGCGGTAGGCCTTTAACAGGCGTTGGTGCATGACGCAGCCGGCAAGGTCCATGCCCGGCGCGTCGAGACCAAAGAAGCGTTCTTCGCCGCGTAACATGGCCTGCGCTGTGGTCAGTGCATCATGGCCGTACAACCCGCGTAGGCTGTCGTGATAAGCGGTCGCGTCCTCCATCTGGAGCAAGGTCTCGATACAGCGGTAGACCTGTCGTCGCTCGGGGTCGATCTGATCGAACTGGCGCGCCCACTCACATCCTTCCTGTATCGCATCGCGATCTTGGATGGCCAGCGCAATGAGAAGCTTGAGTTCGGCCACGCGCAGATCGTGCCAGAGCGACCACGCATCCTCGGCTAGGCCAAGGAGTTCGGGCACCGGGCGTTGTTCCTCTAGGCCGAGGACATTCAGGGTGTCGAGCAGTGTCCGTAGCGCGTCGTCGTCCTGCTGGGAGAGGTTTAGCAACTGGGGATGTAGCGTGTTGCCGATATTGTTGTTGTTCCACTCGAGGTCGTCGATGGGGTAGATCTCGGACATGCCGGGCACCAAGATGCGGCAGGTGTAGACACCCAGATGCGGGAAGTCGGCGATGTAGATGTCGTATCCGTCGGCGTGGATGATGTCGCATAGCCAGGTGAACTCTGCGCCGGTGGTGCCGCCGAAGTCCCAGTCGGAAAAGGCGAAATCGGGCGCGGCGCGGAGGAACTCCCAGCTGAGGATGCCGCTGGAATCGACAAAATGGATCTCTAGGTTTTGCGCCTCGGCGATCTCGTCGAGGTCAAAGCCGGGTTCCGGGAATTCGCCCAGCGCGTCGAGGGCGCGACCTTGTAAAAGCTCGGTCAGGGCGCGTTCTAGTGCGACCTCAAAACGGGGGTGCGCGCCAAAGCTGGCGAAACAGCCTTGGTCGTTGGGGTTGAGCAGGGTCACATTCATGACCGGATAGCGTCCGCCGAGGGAGGCATCCTTGACCAGGATGCTAAAGCCTGCGGCGCGCAGGTCGTCGATGCCGGCGGCGATCTTGGGGTAACGCGCAATCACCTCGGGCGGGACATCGGGCAGGCACAGCCCTTCGCGGATGATGCGGAATTTGATGTGCCGCTCAAGGATCTCGGATAAGGCTTGCACGCGCGCCTCGGCGGCGGTATTGCCGGCCGCCATGCCGTTGCTGACATAGAGGTTGCCGATCAGACCGACGGGGAACCAGCAGCTCGTGGCGTCGCGTTGGCGTTGATAGGGTAGGGCGCAGATGCCACGCGCGGCATTGCCGGAATTACGATCAATCAGGGCGCTGGCGGGCACGCTGTCGTCAGGGTTGTAGTAGGCGTGGAGCGTGGCGTCTAAGAGTGCGCTAGGCCAGGTCTCGTCGGCAGGGACGGGGAACCAGCGTTCTTGCGGATAGTGGACGAATTCGCGTTGGCTCAGCGTCTCGCCGAGATAATAGTGTGACCAGAAGTAGTTGCAGCCTAGGCGTTCGAAGAACTCGCCAAGCGCACTGGCGCGGGCGGCCAACTCGGTCGCGCCCTTGCCGTTGGTGAAGAGTAGGGCGCATTCGCGGTCGCGGATGTGTACCGACCACGCGTTGGCCACTGGGTTGAGCCAGGAGCGTTCTTCGATGTTGAAGCCCAGATCGGCCAGCTTTTCTTGCATGGTGGCGATCGAGGCCTCAAGCGAGGCGTCTTTGCTGAGGATGAAACTTTCGTGGGTCATGTGAGACATCTGGATCATGGTCGGGCGCGCACTTTACCACGCGATGGCGGGTGAGCTTGCGCTGATGCCGCGCTCAGCCGCCGGTGGCGTTCATGAAACGGATGGTTTTAAGCGGTTGCTCGTTGAAGTCGTGTCGTTCGGGTTTGCGGGCGATGGCGGCGTGTAGCACGGCGGCGATCTCGGCATCGGAGGCCCCGTCACGCAACAAGGGGCGTAGCTCGACGCGATCTTCTTGACCCAAGCAGAGGTGTAAGACGCCATCGACGGTGAGGCGCACGCGGTTGCAGGTAGCGCAAAAATGCTGCGACAGCGGGGTGATGAAGCCGATATTGAACTGGCCATCGGGCGTACCCAGGTAACGCGCCGGCCCACCGCCGTTCATGACCGTGTCGATGAGGCCGAACTGGTGTTGCAGGCGCAGCTTGATCGGTTGCAGATCGACATAGCCCAGCCGCCGCGCCGTTTCGCCCATGGGCATCAGTTCGATGAGCCGTAATACGAAGCCGCGTTCCATGCAGTAGGTCACGATGCGGTCGATCTCGTGGGCGTTTTCGTGCATGACCACCATATTGATCTTGATCGGCGCGAAACCTGCCGTGCGCGCGGCCTCTAGGCCGGCGAGGACCTCGTTTAAGACATCGCTGCCGGTGATCTTTAAGATGTGTTGCGCGTCTAGTGAGTCTAGGCTGATGTTGAGACGGCTGACCCCTGCGGCCTTGAGTGCGGGGGCGTGGCGCGCCAGTTGGGTGGCGTTGGACGATAAGGAGAGGTCGTCGATGCCGGGCAAGGCGGTGATGCGGCGGGCGAGGTCGGTGACATTGCGCCGCAACAAGGGTTCGCCACCGGTCAAACGGATGCGCCGCGTGCCCATCTGGGCAAAGAGACCCAAAAGGCGTTCGATCTCGTCGAAGGTCAGCCAGTGGGCCGGCTCTTCAAAGCCCTTGAAGCCTTCGGGGATGCAGTAGGTACAGCGCAGGTCACAGCGATCCGTCACCGAGAGGCGCAGATATTCGATGTTACGACCGTAGGGGTCAACGAGGCGAGTGGCAGACATAGCGGGCAACTGTACTCCTAGCGGGCCTGTGTGTGTGGGATTCGCGCTTGATGGGCGTCAAGCGGTGTGGGCATTTGCTTTTTCGGCTAGGGGTTGGCCACCCATGGGGTTGCGCCGGGTGTCAAAAAAATTCACACCCTAGGGCTTGAAAGATGGGGGCGCTGCCTCTACCATTGGCACTCGTTGATGGGGAGTGCTAGCAATGTCGTTTAGAGCTTGCCATTTTGCCTGTCCGTTTTGTTAACCCTCGAATGTCTAGATTAGGAGTACACCGCATGAAGATTCGCCCCCTGCACGACCGCGTGATTGTTAAGCGCATGGAAGAAGAGCGCACCACCGCGTCCGGTATCGTGATCCCCGGTTCTGCCGCTGAGAAGCCTGACCAAGGTGAAGTGGTCGCCGTTGGCCCAGGTAAGAAGGACGATAACGGCAAGGTCATCGCGATGGCCCTTCAGGTCGGCGACCGCGTTTTGTTCGGCAAATATTCTGGTCAGGCCGTCAAGGTCGATGGCGATGAGTTGCTGGTCATGCGCGAAGAAGATGTGATGGGCGTGGTTGAGAAATAAGCTCACCCCGACAAACCCGCTAATAATTCAACGAATTAAGGAGTAATAAACATGGCTGCAAAAGATGTACGATTTGGAGATTCCGCCCGTCACCGTATGGTGGCCGGCGTTAATGTGTTGGCCAACGCGGTCAAAGTGACCCTAGGCCCGAAAGGCCGCAATGTGGTGCTGGACCGTTCCTACGGCGCACCGACGGTGACCAAGGACGGCGTGTCCGTTGCTAAAGAGATCGAGCTGAAGGACAAGTTCGAGAATATGGGCGCGCAGATGGTTAAGGAAGTCGCCAGCAAAACCTCCGATGTCGCCGGTGACGGCACGACGACGGCAACGGTGTTGGCCCAGTCTATCGTCAACGAGGGGATGAAGTTCGTCGCCGCCGGGATGAACCCGATGGATCTCAAGCGCGGTATCGACAAGGCGGTCATCGCCATCACTGCTGAGCTGAAGGCGATCTCCAAGCCCTGCACGACCTCGAAAGAGATCGCTCAAGTCGGCTCCATCTCCGCCAACTCTGATGTGGCGATTGGCGACATCATCGCCAGCGCGATGGACAAGGTTGGCAAAGAGGGCGTGATTACCGTGGAAGACGGTACGGGCCTCGATAACGAGCTGGACATCGTCGAAGGCATGCAGTTTGACCGTGGCTACCTGTCGCCCTACTTCATCAACAACGCCGAGAAGCAGTCGGCGGTGTTGGAAGAGCCGTTCATCCTGTTGCATGACAAGAAGATCTCCAACATCCGTGACCTGCTGCCGGTCTTGGAGCAAGTCGCGAAGGCGGGCAAGCCGCTGTTGATCATCGCCGAGGACATCGACGGTGAGGCGCTGGCCACCCTAGTGGTCAACACCATCCGTGGCATCCTCAAGGTCTGTGCCGTCAAGGCGCCGGGCTTTGGCGATCGTCGTAAGGCGATGCTGGAAGACATGGCCATCCTCACCGGCGGTACGGTTATCGCTGAAGAGGTGGGTCTAACGCTGGACAAGGCTACGCTGCAAGACTTGGGCCGTGCTAAGCGCGTTGAGATCGGCAAAGAGAACTCCATCATCATCGACGGTGCCGGTGTGGCGGACGCGATTAAAGATCGTATCGGCCAGATCAATCAGCAGATCGAGGCCGTGACCTCGGATTACGACAAAGAAAAACTGCAAGAGCGCAAGGCCAAACTGGCCGGCGGCGTGGCGGTGATCAAGGTCGGCGCGGCAACGGAAGTTGAGATGAAAGAGAAGAAGGCGCGTGTCGAAGACGCCCTGCATGCGACCCGTGCGGCCGTGGAAGAAGGCATCGTTCCGGGCGGCGGCGTGGCCCTGTTGCGCGCGCGTGCGGCTATCACCAAACTCAAGGGCGATAATCACGATCAAGACGCGGGGATCAAGATCATCCTGCGTGCGATCGAGGAGCCGTTGCGTCAGATCGTCAATAACTGCGGCGAAGAGGCCTCTGTTGTTGTCAACAAGGTGCTGGGCGGCAAGGGTAACTACGGTTACAACGCCGGCAGCGGCATCTATGGCGACATGATGGAGATGGGCGTGCTGGACCCGACCAAGGTGACCCGCATCGCGTTGCAAAACGCCGCTTCGGTGGCTTCCTTGATGTTGACCACCGATTGCATGGTGGCCGATGCACAGGAAGACAAGAAGGCCGGCGGCGCGGATATGGGCGGCATGGGCGGCGGTATGGGTGGTATGGGCGGCGGCATGGATTTCTGATCCAAGTCATCGTTTTTACCCACAAAAAAACCCCGCTTCGGCGGGGTTTTTTTGTGCGGGCTTAAAGTGAGGGCTTAAAGCTTTCTATGTTAAACGCGATGTGCCCTGCCGCCGAGAATCGCCCCGGCGCGTGGGGGAGAGACGGAATTCGGGTTCTCTCGGGAATTCGGCGGTAAAAATAGGCATTGAGGAACATCTGCATAACCCACCCACCCAGAGCGGCAGATGAGATAATGGGGGCATGAACCAAATCAGCCTACACCAGACGGGATTCGAGATTTCCCCCAAGCAGACGCGCAAGCGTGTTTTTCTCAAT
>Ga0208566_1000099_pt1 | contig 61547 bp, 62 predicted proteins | sample PL_2010_150m_FD_184159 | JGI IMG/M metagenome (GOLD analysis project Ga0208566, IMG submission 184159) | Freshwater microbial communities from Powell Lake, British Columbia, Canada to study Microbial Dark Matter (Phase II) - PL_2010_150m... | ecosystem: Environmental > Aquatic > Freshwater >...
AATGTCAGCGATGGTATCGGCCGGCACCCGGCTATCGACATCCACCAGCGTGTATGCCATTTCTCCCCTGGATTTGTTGCTCATACTGCAGATGTTCAATCCCGCCTTGGCCATCGCCGTGGATATTTGGCCGAGCATGTTCGGCACATTGGCGTTGGCGATGGCGACGCGATAGGCAGATTCGCGTGCCGCCGTCAGATTGGGAAAATTGACGGCGTTCTGCACATTGCCATGCTCGAGATAGTCGCGCAGCTGCTCGGCCACCATCATGGCGCAGTTCTCCTCCGCCTCCTCGGTCGAGGCGCCCAGGTGCGGCAGCGCTACGATCTTGGGGTGGCGGCTGCTTTTCGGCCCCGGGAAATCGCAGACGAATCCGCCGAGCTTTTTCGCATCGAGCGCGGCGAGCACGGCATCTTCGTTGACCACCGCTTCACGCGAGAAATTGAGCAGCACCGCGCCCGCCTTCATCTGGCCGACGTTGTCGGCATTTATCAGGTTGAGTGTGGCATCGACCAGCGGCACGTGCAGGCTGACAAAATCCGAACCGCGCAGCACCTCGGCCACACTGCCGGCGCGTTTCACCCGGGCGGGCAGGCTCCAGGCGCCGTCGACGGTGATCTCGGGATCGTATCCGAGTACGTTCATGCCCAGCTTGATGCCGGCATCCGCGACCAGGCAGCCGATCTTGCCCAGGCCGATGATGCCCAGCGTATGTCCCGCCAGTTCGATGCCGGCGTAGGCCTTCTTGCCCGCCTCGACCTTCTTCTCCATGTCCGCATCCGCGGGATCGAGCGCGGCAACGAATGCCAGCGCGTCGCGCAGCTTGCGTGCGGCAATGATCATGCCGGCCACCACCAGTTCTTTCACCGCGTTCGCGTTTGCGCCGGGCGCGTTGAATACCGGCACGCCGCGCGCCGACATCGCTTTCACCGGAATGTTGTTGGTGCCGGCGCCGGCGCGGGCGATGGCACGCACGCTGGCGGCGATGTCCATCTTGTGCATGTCGGCCGAACGCAGCATCACCGCGTCGGGTTCCGGGAGATCCTTGCCCATGCTGTAGCGTTCATCCGGCAGGCGCGCCAGTCCGCGTTGCGAAATCTGGTTGAGGATCAGAACTTTGAATTTTTCAGGCATGATTTTTTGAGACTCCGCCACGAACCGCGCGCCCGATCCAGTCGGGCTGCCCCGCAACGCCATCGCCGCGGGGCCCGTCCTCAGGCAACTTTGGGCAGGCGCTCCAACGAGGCCTTGATTTCCGCTTCCGGATAGGCGTAATCCTCGAGCTTGCCGGCCAGGTACCTGTCGTAGGCGGCCATATCGAAGTGACCATGGCCGGACAAATTGAAGAACAGCGTCTTGGCTTCTCCGGTTTTTTTGCAGTTCAACGCTTCGTCGATCACCGCGCGAATGGCATGATTCGACTCCGGCGCCGGGATAATGCCCTCGGCGCGCGCAAACTGAACGCCGGCCGCGAACGTGGCCACCTGCGGCACCGCCACCGCCTCGATCAAACCCTCCTTGAGCAGTTGCGACACCAGCGGCGAATCGCCGTGATAGCGCAAGCCGCCGGCGTGAATCGAAGGCGGCATGAAATCATGACCGAGGGTGTACATCAGCATCAGCGGCGTGTAGCCGGACTCGTCGCCGAAGTCATAGGCGTAGTGCCCCTTGGTCAGTGTCGGACATGAACTCGGCTCGACCGCAACCAGACGCACCTTCTTGCCGGCGGCCTTGTCGGCGAAGAACGGGAAGGCCACGCCGGCGAAGTTCGAACCACCGCCGCAGGGCGCAAAAATCATGTCCGGATAGACGTTGATTTTCTCGAACTGCTTTTTCGCTTCGAGTCCGATCACCGTCTGGTGCAGCAGCACATGGTTCAGCACCGAACCCAATCCGTATTTCGTATCCTCGCGCCCTGCCGCCTCCTCCACCGCCTCCGAGATGGCGAGGCCGAGGGAGCCGGGGTTGTTCGGATCCTTGGCCAGGGCAGTGCGGCCGGAATTGGTCAGGTTTGTCGGGCTGGCGAGAACCTCCGCGCCCCAGGTCTGCATCATCGAGCGCCGATAGGGCTTTTGCTCGTAGCTGATCTTCACCATATAGATGCGCAGCTCGATCTCGAACATCTGCGCCGCAAACGACAGCGCCGAACCCCACTGCCCGGCGCCGGTCTCGGTGGTCATGCGCTTGATGCCGGCCTGCTTGTTCAGATAGGCTTGGGCGACAGCCGAGTTCGGCTTGTGCGAACCGGCCGGCGACACGCTCTCGTTTTTGTAATAGATCTTGGCCGGGGTGCCCAGCATCTTCTCCAGACGCTCGGCGCGGCACAGCGGCGTCGGCCGCCAGAGACGATAAACGTCGCGCACCGGCTCGGGAATGGGAATCCAGCGCTCCGGCGACATTTCCTGTTCGAGGATAGGCATTGAAAAAATCTGCAGCATCTGCTCCGGACTAACCGGCTTGCCGTCCGGCCCCAGCGGCGGCGCCGGCGGGTTGGGCATGTCGGCAATGACGTTGTACCAATGGGTGGGCATCTCTGACGCGTCGAGTATCACTCTGCTTGCAGACATTTCGCTCCTCCTCGTTGTGGACGACATCTGGAAATTTTCAGGACAAGACGTATGTATACAGAATACATTTTGGAAGTTCTTTGATACAGATCAACGGATCTTTACCTATTCATTGACACTCGCAGCAAATGCCGAACGCGGAATTTAGATTTCGTTCGTCGAGGCCGATGCTGCGTCGCACAAATAACACTGAAATCACGGCTAGAAATTTCCAGTGCCATGCAGCAAACCCGATGCGTTCGCAGGTCCAGACTGGACTTGGCCCGGTAGGTCTCGGGTTAGAATTGCGCCGATGAATACGCAGGACTCCTTGGCGGGCGCAGCCCACACCCCGATGATGCAGCAATACCTGCGCCTGAAGGCGCTGCATCCGGACATCCTGCTGTTCTACCGCATGGGCGATTTCTACGAGTTGTTCCACGACGACGCGGAGAAGGCGGCGCGACTGCTTGACATCACGCTGACCACGCGCGGCGCGTCCGCCGGCGCACCGATCAAAATGGCCGGCGTGCCCTATCACGCGGTGGAACAGTACCTGGCGAAATTGCTCAAGCTGGGCGAGTCGGTGGCGATCTGCGAACAGATCGGCGATCCGAATACTTCCAAAGGCCCGGTAGAGCGTGCCGTCACCCGCATCGTCACCCCGGGCACGCTCACCGATTCGGCGCTGCTCGACGAAAAATCCGACAACCTGCTGCTCGCGCTCTCACTGGAAAATAATAGCGCTGGGCTCGCGTGGTTGAGTCTGGCCAGCGGCGAACTGCGCGTGGCCGAGATGCCGCAACGCCTGCTCGCGGGCGAGCTCACACGGCTGCGTCCGGCGGAAATCCTGGTCGCCGATCGCCTTGCCCTCGCCAATCTGAATGCCGCGGCCGCCATCACCCGCCTGCCCGAATGGCATTTCGAATACGCAGCCGCGCGGGCGCAACTACTCAAGCACTTCAACGTGCACTCGCTCGCGGGTTTCGGCTGCGAGGATCTGCGTCCGGCGATCGCCGCCGCCGGCGCCCTGCTTGAATATGCGCGCAAGACCCAGGGACAGGCCTTGTCGCACGTGAACGCCCTGCGACCGGAGCGCGCCGAGGATTACGTGCGCATGGATGCGGCCACACGGCGCAATCTCGAACTCACCGAGACCCTGCGCGGTACGCCGGCACCGACGCTGTTCAGCCTGCTCGACGGCTGCACCACCGGCATGGGCAGCCGCCTGCTGCGCCACTGGCTGCATCAACCGCTGCGCGACCGCGCCGTGCTCGCCAACCGCCACGAGGCGGTGGAGGAACTGGCTCAGGGCGCAGGTACAATGCTGCGCGAGGCCTTGCACCGCATCACCGACGTCGAACGCATCAGCGCGCGCATTGCGCTGAAGAGCGCTCGGCCGCGCGACCTCTCCGGCCTGCGCGACAGTCTCGCCGCCCTGCCCCGGATCGCCGCGTTGCTCGCGAACGTTTCCGCTCCGCGCCTGACGGAACTGCGCGACGATCTGGCGGTACCGCCAGACTGTGCATCGCTGCTGACACGTGCCATCCTGCCCGAGCCCGCGGCGCTGTTACGCGAGGGCGGCGTTATCGCCGAAGGCTTTGACGCCGCGCTTGACGAGCTGCGCGCGCTGCAGACCGACTCGAGCGCGTTCCTGGTCGCACTTGAGGCGCGCGAGCGAGAGCGCAGCGGCATCCCCAACCTCAAGGTCGAGTACAACCGCGTGCACGGCTTTTACATCGAAGTCACCCACGCTCACGTCGAGAAGATTCCCGCCGACTACCGCCGCCGCCAGACGCTGAAGAACGCCGAGCGCTACATCACACCGGAACTCAAGACCTTCGAAGACAAGGCGCTGTCGGCCAAGGAGCGTGCACTGGCGCTGGAAAAATCCTTGTACGAACAGGTGCTCGAAGCGTTGCAGCCGCACATTCCGGCGCTGCAGCGCATTGCAAGGAGCCTGGCCGAACTCGATCTGCTCGGCGCCTTCGCCGCCGACAGCCTGCGCCTAGACTGGTGCCGCCCGCAGTTCGTAGACGAGCCGCTGATCGAAATCGAGGCCGGGCGCCACCCCGTAGTCGAAGCGCAGCTGGACCAGTTCATCGCCAACGACTGCCGCCTGAATGCTGCGCGCCAACTGCTGTTGATCACCGGACCGAACATGGGCGGCAAGTCCACCTACATGCGCCAGGTGGCGTTGATCGTGCTGCTCGCCCATGTCGGAGCGTTCGTGCCGGCGCGCGCGGCCCGTCTTGGACCAATCGACCAGATCTTCACCCGCATCGGCGCCGCCGACGATCTTGCTGGTGGCCGCTCGACGTTCATGGTCGAAATGACCGAGAGCGCCAACATCCTGCACAACGCCACGGCATCGAGCCTGGTGCTGATGGACGAAGTCGGGCGCGGCACCTCCACTTTCGACGGGCTGGCGCTGGCGTGGGCCATCGCACGCCACCTGCTGGAAAAGAACCGCAGCTACACGTTGTTCGCCACGCACTATTTCGAATTGACGCGTCTCGCGCTCGATTACCGCGAGGCCGCGAATATTCACCTCGACGCGGTGGAGCACAAGGACTCCATTGTGTTTCTGCACGCAGTCGAGGAAGGTCCTGCGTCACAAAGCTACGGCCTGCAGGTCGCCGCCCTTGCCGGCGTGCCCGGCAGCGTGACGCGCGCGGCGAAGCGCTATCTGCTGCAGCTGGAACAGCAAAGCCTGACTCACGGTGGCCAGACCGATTTATTCGCCGGCGCCGCGCCCGAAGCGGAAGCCGAGCCACACCCTGCGCTGGATCTGCTCGCGATGGTGAAACCGGACGAGCTCAGTCCGAAGGAAGCGCTGGAACTGTTGTACAAACTCAAGAGTCTGTAATGCGCGTCGTTCTCTGGCTTGCGCTCGCGCTGCTCGCAGCAATTGTTCAGGCCCAGCCACCTGCCCCCGTTTCCTTCGCCATCGTCGGCGACGCGCCCTATAGCGGCTTGGAAGAAATTATATTCAGGCAAATGCTGGAGGAGATCAATCAGGAAGATCTGGCGTTCGTCGTGCATGTCGGCGACTTCAAGAGCGGCGGCAGTCCCTGCAGCGACGAGTTGTACGAACAGCGCAAGCGCATGTTCCAGGCGTCGCGCCATCCGTTCATTCTGCTGCCGGGTGACAACGACTGGACCGATTGCCACCGCAAGGCCGCAGGCGGCTACGATCCGCTGGAGCGGCTGGCGCAGCTGCGCTCGGTGTTTTACCCCGACGCGAACAGTCTGGGCCGGCGCACGCTCAAACTCGAGCGCCAGAGCGACGATCCGGGCACCGCTGCCGGGTTTCTCGCTTACCGCGAGAACGTGCGCTGGGCAGTAAACCGCGTGTTGTTCATCGGGCTGAACGTTCCCGGCAGCAACGACAACTTCGGCCGCACGCCGCAGATGGACGCCGAGCATGAACAGCGCGGCCGCGCCAACGCTGCGTGGCTGGCGCAGTGTTTCGAACTGGCACGGCAGCGGGCTTACGCGGCGGTGTTCGTGGTGTTCCAGGCCAATCCGGATTTCGATTTGTCCTATTTGCGCCGGGTGAACCGCGCAGATGGCTATGCCGGATTGAAGCGGGCCCTGCTCGCGCAAACACTCGCGTTCGGCAAGCCGGTGGTGCTGGTGCACGGCGACACCCACCGCTTTCGCGTCGATCATCCGCTGTACGATCCGGCCACGCTAAAGCGCGTGGAGCAGTTCACGCGCATCGAGAGCTTCGGCTCGCCGCTGGTCGACTGGATCAAGGTGAGTGTGGACCCGGCAGGACCGAAACTGCTATCGATCAGAATCGGCAAGGAAACGCATCCGGCGCAGTAGATACTCGTAAACCTCTGGAGAAGCGCATGGATATTGCCTCTCCAGCCTTTTACGTCTTCTGGTCCCGGCAGGATTCAAGATCGGCCGAATCCGGCAAGAGGTAGCGCTGGAGACCACCTTCCGCTAATATCGAGAGCATAGTCACATTGAGCAAGAGCCATGACCGAACTCAAATTGTCCCTGCCTGACAATCTGGCCAAGGAGGCCGCACAGGCGGGCCTGCTCTCCGACGTGGAGATAGAGAAACTCTTGCGCGAGGAAATCCGCCGCCGTGCGACGAATGAACTATTCGAAGCGATGGATCGCATGGCCGCAGTCGAAGGAGTACCCATGACAGAGGAGGAGATCCAGGCCGAAATTGATGCCGTGCGCACCGCACGCCGTGCGCGCCGTCGCTGATACCAACACTGTCGTCTCCGGGCTGCTCTGGACCGGGGCGCCGCGCGAACTGCTCATCGCAGCCAGAGCCGGAAAACTCTCCCTTTACACCAGCGCCGCCTTTTTTGATGAATTGTCCGAGGTGCTCGCGCGCGCGAAGTTCACCAAGCGCCTCGCCGCCTCAAGCATGAGCGTCGAACGCCTGGTTCGCCGCTACGCGCAGTTCGCGCAGCGCGTAATTCCCGCCAGCATCAGCCCGGTGATCCTCGCCGATCCCGATGACGACCAAGTCATCGCCTGCGCCATCGCCGCACGCGCCGATCTCATCATCTCTGGCGACCGGCATCTGCGAAACATCGCGTCCCACCAAGGCATACGCATCGTCAGCACCGGCGAAGCACTGCGGTTGACCACGCAGTGATCCGCACAAAACACGACTCTCGGATTCAGGTTCGCGTTGACCGGCTGGTTCATGGGAATCCGGGTTCGCATCGCAATCTGACTGCTGGTAAAGCTGAGTTGATGATAGATTTCGGGCCGGGATACCGCGTTTACTACACACTGCGGGGGACCCGACTCATCCTACTGCTCGCCGGCGGAGAGAAGTCGACGCAACAGCGCGATATTCAGGATGGCCATTCACTTGGCCGGAAGCTTTCAGGAGTAGCAGGCTATGCCCATGACTATCCCGAAGAAGGCAGCAGGTCTGAGTCGTGAGAGCCTGTACCGGGCTCTTAGCGCCGATGGGAACCCAAGCTTTGCGACTGTGCTGAAGGTCGCAAAGGCGCTGGGTGTCAGGCTGCACGCCCAGGCCGCCTCGTCTGCCGGCCATTCAATCGAATGAAACCGAACCCTTTGTTGCTGCGCAGAGTGCTCGCCGTCGTACTCGTCGCCATGGCGGGAATGGCTTTCGCCGTGCCGCTGCCGTACAACGAGGCAGCGAATGCGAAGACCGATATCGAGCAAGCCCTTGCGGCCGCGAGTACAACGAGGCGCTCCGTACTTGTGATCTTCGGCGCCAACTGGTGCCCGGATTGCCGCGCGCTCGACGCTGCGCTGAAAAACGCGAAGACGGCAGAGCTGATCGCAAAAGAGTTCATCGTTGTCAAAGTCGACGTCGGCAACTTTGATCGCAACCTTTCCGTCGCTGAACAATACGGAAATCCAATCAAGCGCGGCATCCCGGCAGCCGTTGTCCTTTCACCGGGTAGTCAGGTTCTGTATACAACGCGTATGGGAGAGTTATCCGACGCGCGGCGCATGAGTGAAACTGGCGTATACGATTTCTTCAGCGCGGTTGTGTCCTCCACAAAGGGAAAGAAGTAGCGCGCGCGCACTAGGCGGCGACCCCTTCGACAGACGAGGAAAGCCCGAAACGCGAGTACTGGTGGGGCTGGGCCGTTCCGGACCCGTCATCTCGATTGGTTGACTACCATTGGACCGGTTCAAGGCGGGTCGGAAGGCCCTGGCAGGCCCGGCCTAAAGACCAGTATGACCTGCGATATAGGCTTTGACCGCGTCCGCATCCGCATCCATCACCTCGAAGCGCTGCGGCAGCGATTCCAGCTTTTCGCAGCCCGCGGGATAGTCGGGATCGCGTCCCAGCGCTTCGCGTATGGTCTGGGCGAATTTGACCGGCAGCGCCGTCTCCAGACAAATCAGCGGAATCCCCGGCCGGCGCTGTTCCAGTCCGACCTTGAGACCGTCCGCAGTATGCGTGTCTATCATCACGCCGTATTCCTTGTATACGCGGTGTATCGTCGCGAGCCGGTCCGCGTGGGTGCTGCAACCGGAGACGAAACCGTACTCCTTCACATTGGCAAAGTACGGCGTGCCGGCGAGATTGAACTCACCGCCGGCGTCAACCTTGCTCCACAGTCGTTTCACCATGTCGGCGTCGCGCCCGACCAGGTCGAACGCGAAGCGCTCGAAATTCGACGCCTTGGATATGTCCATGGACGGGCTGGAAGTCTGCGCAACCTCGCCTGACGGGCGCACGCGGTAACGGCCACTGCGGAAGAACTCGTCGAGCACGTTGTTTTCGTTGGTGGCGAGGATCAGCCGCTGGATCGGCAAACCCATCATGCGCGCGACGTGGCCGGCGCAGATGTTGCCGAAATTCCCCGACGGCACGGCGAACGATACCTCTTCGTCATTGGATCCGGTCACGGCGAAATAGCCGCGGAAGTAATACACCACCTGCGCCACGACCCGCGCCCAGTTGATCGAATTCACCGCGCCGATCCGTTGTCGTTTCTTGAACAGGGCGTCGTTGTTCACCGCCTTGACCAGGTCCTGGCAATCGTCGAACACGCCGCGCACCGCGATATTGAATATGTTCGCATCCTGCAGCGAGAACATCTGTGCCGTCTGGAACGCGCTCATTTTTCCCAGCGGCGAGAGCATGAATACGTTCACGCCGCGCTTGCCGCGCAATGCGTACTCGGCCGACGAACCGGTGTCACCCGAGGTCGCGCCAAGTATATTGATCTGCCCGCCATCTGTGGCGAGCACGTATTCGAACAGATTGCCGAGCAACTGCATCGCCATGTCCTTGAACGCGAGCGTCGGCCCGTTGGACAGTTCGAGGATGTGCAGGCCCGGCTCCAGCGTCTTCACCGGGGTGATCGCTTCGGTGCGGAAAGTGGCCTTGGTGTAGGTTTTCGCGCACAGGGCTTTGACATCCGCCGCGGGAATATCGTCGCAGAACTTGTGCAAGATTTCGTACGCGAGTTCGGCGTAGGACAGCTTGCGCCAGGCGGCGAGTTCCGCTGCGCCGACCTGCGGATAGGTCTCCGGCATGGCGAGGCCGCCATCTGCGCACAGGCCGCCCAGCAGGATTTGCGTAAACGTCTGCGGCGCCACGCCGCCGCGGGTCGAAACGTAACGCATGTGGCTAGTGTTTTCCGAGCTCTTCCAGTCGGATACGGGTCACCTTGCCCGACACGACGGTCAGATTTTCTATGGCCGCAATGGCGGCGTTGATCTGCTTCTCGCGCGTCTCGTGGGTGAGCATGATGATATCGACCTGCTCCTCACCTTCCGACGGTTCCTTCTGCACCATGGCGTCGATGGACACGCTGCGATCGGCAAGAATGCGCGTAATGTCCGCCAGCACACCCGGCCGGTCCACCACGCGCATGCGCAGGTAGTAGGACGTGACCACCTCCGCCATCGGCAGGATGGCAATGTCGGACAGCCTGTCAGGCTGGAATGCGAGGTGCGGCACGCGATGCTCCGGGTCGGCGGTGTGCATGCGCGTCACGTCGACCAGATCCGCCACCACCGCGCTTGCGGTCGGCTCCGCGCCCGCGCCGGCGCCGTAATACAGCGTGGCGCCGACGGCGTCGCCTTTCACCAGGATCGCATTCATCACCCCTTCGACATTGGCAATCAGGCGCCGCACCGGAACCAACGTAGGGTGCACGCGCAGTTCGATCCCTTCGGGCGTCCTGCGCGTGATGCCGAGCAGCTTGATGCGGTAACCGAGCTGCTCGGCATAGCGGATGTCCTGCTGTGTCAGCGCGGAAATGCCTTCGGTATACGCCTTGTCCAGTTGCATCGGGATGCCGAACGCGATCGCCGACATGATGGTCAGCTTGTGCGCGGCGTCGATGCCTTCGATGTCGAAAGTCGGATCGGTCTCGGCATAACCGAGACGCTGCGCCTGTTGCAGCACGGTGTCGAACGCGAGGCCCTTGTCGCGCATTTCCGACAGGATGAAGTTCGAAGTTCCGTTGATGATGCCGGCGATCCACTCGATGCGGTTGGCGGTGAGGCCTTCGCGCAGCGCCTTGATGATGGGGATGCCGCCGGCCACCGCGCCTTCGAACGCCACCATCACGCCTTTCTGCTGCGCAGCGGCGAAAATTTCGTTGCCATGGGTCGCGAGCAGCGCCTTGTTCGCGGTGACCACGTGCTTGCCGTTGGCTATCGCTTTCAGCACCAGTTCGCGCGCGATACCGGTGCCGCCGATCAGTTCGACCACGATATCGATCGCAGGATCGTTTACGACCTCCCACGCGTCGGCGCTGACTGCGGCCTTGCCTGCGACCAGTTGCTGCGCCCGCGCCAGGTCCTTGTCGGCGACCTTGGTAATGCGAATGCCGCGCCCCGCCCGGCGCTGGATTTCCTCCTGGTTGCGCCCGAGCACGTTCCAGGTACCGCCGCCGACCGTGCCGATTCCCAGCAGTCCTACGCTGATCGGATTCATTTGCACCACCTTCCGGAAAACTCCATCACGGCACGCCATCCTTCTTCAACATGTCCCGAATACCCCGCAGCGCCTGCCGCGAGCGCGCCTCGTTTTCGATCAGCGCAATGCGCACGTGATCGTCGCCGTAATCGCCGAAGCCTATGCCCGGAGACACCGCCACCTTGGCTTCGGTAAGAATCTTCTTCGAGAATTCGAGCGAACCCATGCCACTGTAATGCTCCGGAATCCTGGCCCAGATGTACATCGAGGCCTTGGGGTTGTCCACCATCCAGCCCATTTCGTGCATGCCTTTCACCATCACGTCGCGCCGCTTCTGGTACTTGAGGCGGATTTCCTCGACACACTCCTGCGGGCCTTCGAGCGCGACGATCGAGGCCACCTGGATCGGCGCGAACGTGCCGTAGTCGTGGTAGCTTTTCATCCGCCCCAGCGCGTGCACCAGGTCCTTGTTGCCGACCATGAAGCCGATGCGCCAGCCGGCCATGTTGTAGCTCTTGGACATGGTGAAGAATTCCACCGCCACGTCGCGTGCACCCGGCACCTGCATGATCGAGGGCGCCTTCCAGCCGTCGAAGGTGATGTCGGCGTAGGCCAGGTCGTGCACCACCAGAATGTCGTGCGCCTTGGCCAGCGCGATCACGCGCTCGAAAAATTCCAGCTCGACGCACATCGCCGTCGGATTCGAGGGAAAACCGAGTACCAGCATTTTCGGCTTCGGAATCAGTTCGCGAATCGCGCGCTCGGCTTCGGCAAAGAAATCCACGCCGGGTGTCATGCGCACCGAACGGATGTCGGCGCCGGCTATGATGGCGCCGTAAATGTGGATCGGATAACTCGGATTGGGCACCAGCACTGTGTCACCGCGCTCAAGCGTCGCCAGCATCAGATGCGCCAGGCCTTCCTTCGAACCGATGGTGACGATGGCTTCGGTGTCCGGATCCAGGTCGACGCCATAGCGGCGCTGGTACCAGGTGGTAATGGCGCGGCGCAGTCGCGGTATGCCTTTGGACACGGAATAGCCGTGGGTGTCGGCACGTTGCGCGGCCTCCACCAGCTTGTCGACGATGTGCTTGGGCGTAGCGCCGTCCGGATTGCCCATGCTCATGTCGATGATGTCCTCACCGGCGCGGCGGGCTGCCATCTTCAATTCATTGGTGATATTGAAAACGTAGGGCGGCAGGCGTTCGATGCGAGAGAATTGTCTCATTTGGTGCAATGCGATGTCGCTGTAAGTGCTGAAAAAGTTTATAATTTTAGCTCAATTGAGCACTCCCATGAAGCTTCATCTGTCTAACATTTCAGGCATTAATGCGTTCACCGGCTACGGCGAGGGTTACGTCATGGTCAATCGTAATCGCTACCAGCAAAACCTGGTGGTGCTGCCCGATCGACTGGTGACCGACTGGCAGCCAGCCGGTTTTGACGATTTGTCCGAGGGCGATTTCGCGCAGCTCGCCGAATTGGCGCCGGAAATCGTGCTGCTGGGTACCGGCAACCGTCTGCGCTTTCCGCGGCCGGAGTTAGCGCGCGCGCTCGCTGAGGCACGCATCGGCCTCGAAGTGATGGATATCAAGGCCGCCTGCCGCACCTACAATATTCTGGCGGCCGAGGAACGCAAGGTCGCTGCGGCTCTTTTGTTCAGTTGAAGACCGCTGCCACGCGCACACTGTTACTGCTGCTCACTTTCGCAGCGGTATGGTTCTCCAATCTGGAATACCGCAAACTGGTCAACCCGGACGAGGGACGTTACGCTGAAATTCCGCGTGAAATGGTGGCCAGCGGCGACTGGCTGACGCCGCGCCTGAACGACATCAAGTATTTCGAAAAGCCGGCGCTGCAGTACTGGGCTACCGCAACCGCTTACACCCTGTTCGGCGAGCACCAGTGGACGGCCAGGCTGTGGAGCGCGCTCACTGGCTTTCTCGGTGTATTCATGGTTTTCTTCACCGGCCGGCGGCTGTTCGGCGTACAGGCCGGCATGTACGCCGCGCTGGTGCTGGGTTCCAGCCTGCTTTGGGTGCTGATCGGGCACGTCAACACGCTCGATATGGGCGTGAGCTTTTTCCTGTCGGCGGCGGTATGCGCATTCGCGCTGGCGCAGCACGACGCTGCGGACGAGCGCTCGCGCACCCGTTGGATGCTGGCTGCCTGGGCTGCGCTTGCGCTGGCGGTATTGTCCAAGGGTCTGATCGGTCTGGTGCTGCCCGGCGCCGCACTCGTCCTCTATATCCTGCTCGAGCGCGACTGGCGTCTGGCCGGCCGGCTGCGCCCGGTCGCCGGGGTCGCGCTGTTGCTGGCGCTGACCCTGCCCTGGTTCATTGCGGTATCGCGCGCCAACCCGGAATTCTTTCACTTCTTCTTTATCCACGAGCACTTCGAGCGCTTCCTCACCAAGGCGCACGGCCGCTACCAGGCACCCTACTACTTCATCCCGGTGCTGCTCGCCGGCATGCTTCCCTGGACGGTCATTTTGATCGACACCCTGGCGCGCGCGTGGAACCGCCAGCAACAGCAACGCTTCCAGGCGCAGCGTTTCCTGCTGCTGTGGGCAGGCGTGGTGTTCTTGTTCTTCTCCGCCTCCAGTTCCAAGCTGGTGTCCTACATCCTGCCCATGTTCCCGGCGCTGGCCCTGCTGATCGGCGTGCGGCTGACCCAGCTGAGCGGGCGTGTGCTCGCCTGGCAGGTGCTGCCCGCGGCGCTTGCAGGCATCGCATTGCTCGCCCTTCTTCCCGGCATAGAGCGCTACGCCAGCCGCGAGGTGCCGGTGGAACTGTTCCGCGATTACGCCGACTGGCTGATCGCGGCCGGCCTGTTGCAGATTGCCGGCGCCGTGGCAGGCGCCTGGCTTGCCTGGCGTGGCAAAACGAACACCGCTCTCATCCTTCTGGCGGGCTCAGGCGTCGCATTCGCGCAACTCGCGCTGAGCGGCCATGAAAGCCTGTCCCGGGCCAATTCCGCGTATTATGTGGTGCAGAAAATACAGCCAGAATTGAAGCCCGGCATGCCCTTTTACAGCGTCAACACCTACGATCAGTCGCTGCAGTTCTACCTGCGGCGCAGCACCACCATGGTGGTGTACAAGGACGAGCTCGGTTTCGGTATTGCGCAGGAACCGCAAAAATTCATTCCGGATTTCGCGCAGTTCGAACAGACCTGGACCAAGGAGCGCGAGGCGCTGGCGCTGATGTCGCCCGACGCCTATGACATGTACCGCGCCAGGAGCCTGCCGATGCGCATGGTTGCGCGCGACTCGCGCCGCATTATCGTCGCCAGGCATCCCGCGCCAAGCCCATGAATCTGGCCAGCTTCTCCCTGCTGATGCTGGGCGTATTGCTCAATGCCACGGCACAACTGTTGCTCAAGGCCGGCACCAACGCGGTCGGGCATTTCGATTACAGCGCCGGCAATATCGTGCCGGTGGGGATGAAGCTCGCGTTGGAACCGCACATCATGGGCGGCGTTGCCTGCTACGTGGTGAGCCTGGTGGTATGGATCATGGGGCTGTCGCGGGTGGAAGTTTCGATCGCCTATCCGATGCTGTCCATCGGTTACGCACTCAATGCGGCTGCGGCCTGGTATCTGTTCGGCGAAGCGGTCAGCATGACGCGGCTGGCCGGCATCGGCGTGATTATCATCGGCGTGTATATCGTCGCGCGGTCCTGATGCGCTATTTCCCGCACGATTCCCGCTGCGTCGCCGGCGCTGCGATTGTCGTAGTCGCAATTTACCGGCGCACGGTCGTCGCGCGCGCCTGATGGACTACCTGCCGTTCACCCGCCCGTCGATAGACGAGGAAACCATCGCGGGCGTGGCCGATGTGCTGCGCTCCGGCTGGATTACCAGCGGCCCCTGCGTCAGGCAGCTGGAGCAGGAACTGTCCGCGTACTGCGGCGGCCGGCCGGTGCGGGTGATGAGTTCGGCCACCGGCGCGCTGGAAATCGCGCTTACCGTCGCCGGCGTGCAGCCCGGCGACGAGGTCATCACCACGCCGCTGTCCTGGGTGGCCACCGCCAACGTGATCCTGCGCGCCGGCGCGAGGCCGGTATTCGTCGACGCAGAGGCGGCCACGCGCAATATCGACCTGACGCGCGTCGAAGCGGCGATTACGCCCAGGACCCGGGCCCTGCTGCCGGTGGACATGGCGGGCCTGCCGGTGGACCGCGACCGGCTGTATGACATCGCACGCCGCCGCGGCCTGCGTGTAATCGAGGATGCAGCGCAGAGTATGGGCGCCACCTGGGACGGCAGGCGCATCGGCAGCTTCGGCGATCTGGTGGCAATCAGCTTTCATGCAAACAAAAACATCACCACCGCCGAAGGCGGTTGCCTGGTACTCAGCGACAGCGCCGAAACCGATCTATGCACGCGCTTGCGGCTGCAAGGCGTGGTGCGCCTGCCCGACGGCGGCCAGGAAGTCGAGGTTGCGGGCGGCAAGCACAATCTGACCGATATTGCCGCACGCATCGGCCTCGGACAGCTGAAGCAACTGGACGCGTTCACCGCCAGGCGCCGCGCGCTGGTGCGGCGCTATTTCGAACGCTTCGACACCGATTCTGGCTGCGTGCTGCCGCTGGCGGATTACGCCAACTGCAACTGGCATATGTTTCAGGTACTGCTGCCGCTTGAGCGCCTGCGTATCGACCGCGGCGGCTTCATCCAGGCGATGCACCAGCAGGGCATAGGCGTGGGCGTGCATTACCCGGCGATGCACCTGTTCGGCCTGTTTCGCAACCTCGGCTACAATCCGGGCGACTTCCCGCAGGCAGAACGCATCGGTGCCAGCACCGTGACCCTGCCGCTGTTCCCGGCGATGGAGGAGGCCGACGTCGATCGCGTCTGCACCACCGTCGCCGAAGTGATCCGGGCCAATCAAATATGAACGTCGATCTCTCTGTCGTGATTCCGGTCTATAACGAGGAGCAGGGTCTCGCAGCCCTGTTCGCGCGCCTGTATCCGGCGCTTGACGCGCTCGGCATCCCATACGAAGTTCTGTTCGTCAACGACGGCAGCCGTGACCGCTCCGCCGCCCTGTTGCGCGAACAGTTCCAGAAGCGGCCGGAGGTCACCCGCGTCATCCTGTTCAACGGCAATTTCGGCCAGCACATGGCGATCATGGCCGGATTCGAGCAGGTGCGCGGCCGTCGCATCGTAACGCTGGACGCCGACCTGCAGAACCCGCCGGAGGAAATCGGCCGCCTCGTCGCCAAAATGGACGAAGGCTACGATTACGTCGGCAGCATACGCCGCATGCGCCGGGACACTGCGTTTCGCCGCTACGCTTCCTCGGCCATGAACATTTTGCGCGAGCGCATTACGCGCATCCGCATGACCGACCAGGGCTGCATGCTGCGCGCCTATAGCCGTGAAATCGTCGACGCCATCAACGAATGCCGCGAAGTCAGCACTTATATCCCGGCGCTCGCCTACACCTTCGCCCAGCGTCCGGTGGAAATCGAGGTTGACCACGAGGAGCGCGCCGCCGGCGTATCCAAGTATTCGCTGTATCAGCTGATTCGGCTCAATTTCGATCTGGTAACCGCGTTTTCACTGGTGCCGCTGCAATTATTCTCGCTCGCCGGCATGATTATTTCCCTTTTGTCCATTCTGTTCGTTGGTTACCTCGCCGTGCGACGGCTGTTGATCGGACCTGAGGCCGAAGGCGTGTTCACACTGTTTGGCATTGTCTTCTTTCTGCTTGGCATCGCTTTGTTCGGGATCGGCCTGCTGGGAGAATACGTGGGCCGCGTGTCGCAACAGGTGCGCCAGCGGCCGCGCTACCTGATTCAGGCCGTGCTGGAACAGCGCGAGGCAGAGGCGGCGCTGCTGCGCCCCGCACCCGCCACGCCTGAGCGCGACGGCAGCGCACCGGGCTGAAACACGGCCTGCCCTTCACCGCCGTCCCTGATTCGATCGTCATGCCCACCGCCGTCGTCTTTGCCTACCACAATGTCGGCGTGCGCTGCCTGTCGGTGCTGCTTCACCACGGGATAGAAGTGGCGCTGGTCGTAACGCACCGCGACAACCCGCGCGAAACCATCTGGTTCGACAGCGTGGAAGCGCTTGCGCGCGAGCATGGTCTGCCGGTGATCACGCCGGAAGATGCAAACGATCCGGTGGTCGTCGCGCGTATCAGCGCGCTGCGGCCCGATTTCCTGTTCTCGTTCTACTATCGCAGCATGCTTTGCCCGGCGCTGCTCGCCGCGCCAGTGCGCGGCGCCTACAATATGCACGGCTCTCTTCTGCCGAAATTCCGCGGACGCGTACCGGTAAACTGGGCGGTGATCATGGGCGAGCGCGAAACCGGCGCCACGCTGCACCTGATGGTGGCGAAGCCCGATGCCGGCGGCATCGTCGATCAGGAAGCGGTCCCCATAGGACCGGATGACGACGCCGCGGAGGTATTCGGCAACGTCACCGGCGCCGCTGAACGCGTGCTGGCGCGCGCGCTGCCGGGTTTAGTCGCAGGCACCCTACGCATCCAGCCGCAGGACTTGAGACTGGGGAGCTACCACGGCGGGCGCAAACCCGAAGACGGACGCATCGACTGGTCGAGGAGCGCGCAGGAGGTGCACAACCTGGTGCGCGGCGTCGCGCCGCCCTATCCCGGCGCATTTACGCAGCTGGACGCCACGACACTGCGCATATTGCGCACCCGGCTCGAGCCAAATAGGCGCCCTAGAAGCGGTGCACCTGGGTTATATTTCGAAGCAGGCTCGTTCTTCGCCGATTGCGGCGACGGCCAGGTGCTGCGCATCCTGGAACTTGAAGCAGCGGACGGCATGCTCGAGACTGAACGGTTCGCCCGCGAAAAAATTACATTTGCGTGATCATATGAAAAAAATCCTGATACTCGGCGTCAACGGCTTTATCGGCCACCACCTGTCCAAACGCATCATCGCCAAGACCGACTGGGAGGTCTATGGCATGGACATGCAAACCGAACGCATCTCCGACCTGATCGAGGAAAAGCGCTTCCATTTCTTCGAAGGCGACATCACCATCAACAGGGAATGGATCGAATACCATGTACGCAAGTGCGACACCGTGCTGCCATTGGTGGCGATCGCCACGCCGGCGACCTACGTAAAAGAGCCGCTGCGGGTGTTTGAACTCGATTTCGAAGCCAATCTCCCGATCATCCGCTCCGCCGTCAAGTTCAAGAAACGCGTGGTATTCCCCTCGACCTCCGAAGTCTATGGCATGTGCCGCGACGACGAATTCGACTCGGAGACCTCCGAACTGGTGCTTGGACCGATCAACAAACCGCGCTGGATCTACTCCTGCGCCAAGCAGCTGATGGACCGGGTGATCCACGCCTACGGCATGGAGCAAGGCCTCGACTACACGCTGTTCCGGCCGTTCAACTGGATCGGCGCGGGCCTCGACTCGATCAATACCGCCAAGGAAGGCAGCTCGCGCGTGATCACCCAGTTCCTCGGCCACATCGTGCGCGGCGAGAACATCAAGCTGGTGGATGGAGGCGGCCAGAAACGGGCGTTCACTTACATCGATGACGGCATCGACGCGCTGCTGAAAATCATCGACAATCCGGCGGGCATCGCGAGCGGGAAGATCTACAACATCGGCAATCCGAAAAACAACTACTCCGTCAGGGAACTCGCGGAAATGATGCTGGCACTGGCGCTCGAATACCCGGAATACCGCAGCCACGCAAAGAAGGTGAAATTAATCAGGACCAGCTCGGCGCAGTATTACGGCAAGGGCTACCAGGACGTGCAGAATCGCGTGCCGAAAATCACCAATACCTGCAAAGACCTCGCGTGGAAGCCCAAGGTCGATATGCAGCAGGCAATGAAGCATATATTCGACTTCTATCGCGGCCACGTCGCCGAAGCACGCAATCTCGTAGATTGAAGCAGATCGAATTTGAAATAAGCGGCTTGGTTGGGCTTTTACCCAAGATGGTCGATCGTGCGCGGATGGCCTTTCATCCGTGCACGATCGACCATCCGCGCGGACGGGCCGCCGTCCGCGCAAGTCCGGGCGCTACAGTTCGATGTCTCGTCCGATATCTACCGATATCGTCAAATATCCATTGCGCGCTCCGCGCGCCAACCGTGTTTTCCGCGCGGATGAAAAGCACATCCGCACGGAAAACACGGTTATTGTTAACACCAAACATGCCTTGGGGATTTACCCAAGATCGTCGATCGTACACGGATGGCCTTTCATCCGTGCACGATCGACCATCCGCGCGGACGGGCCGCCGTCCGCGCCAGGTCGAATAGACACCATTTCCCGTGAAACTGGCCCTCAAAATCGACGTCGACACCTATCGCGGCACGCGCGAGGGCGTACCGCGCCTGATAGAAGTCCTGAAGAAGCACGAAGCCGGCGCAACGTTTCTATTCAGCCTGGGGCCGGACCACACCGGGCGCGCAATCAAGCGCGCGTTCCGACCTGGCTTTATGAAGAAGGTGTCCCGCACCTCGGTGCTGGAGCACTACGGCCTCAAGACCCTGCTCTACGGGACGCTGCTCCCCGGGCCCGACATCGGCAAAGGCTGTGCCGAGATTCTGCGCGGCACGCGCGACGCGGGATTTGAGGTGGGCATCCATACCTGGGATCACGTGAAATGGCAGGATCACGTTGTGGCGCAAGGCGAGCGCTGGACCGGCGAAGAAATGGGTGCGGCATACCTGCGCTTCTCCGAGGTTTTCGGCGAGCCGGCGCGTATCCATGGCGCAGCCGGCTGGCAGATGAACGTTCACGCGATGCGTCTGACCCAGCGCCTGGGATTCGATTATTGCTCGGACACTCGCGGCCGCTTCCCCTTCCTCCCCGTCATCCGCGGTGAAATCGTCACCTGTCCGCAACTGCCGACCACCCTGCCCACGCTGGATGAATTGATCGGCGTGGATGGACTGACCGCAAACAATGTAGCCGCGCACTTGCTCAAATTCTCGGAAGATCCACTGCCCACCGGCCATGTCTACACCCTGCATGCAGAACTGGAGGGCATGAAACTGCTGCCGGTTTTTGAGTCGCTGCTGATCGGGTGGAAGGCCATGGGCTTCGAGCTCGTGCCCACGCGCGAGTTGTTCGCCACACTCAGACCGCAGAGCCTGCCCCGGCATGAGCTGGTCATGGGCGAAATTCCCGGCAGATCGGGTGCGCTCGCACTGCAAGGAAAAGAGTTTCTCGCGTGAGCACGTTCTTTCCCGGATTCGCGCGCAGGCAGATTGCCGTAAGCGGGGCCATGATCAACCTGGTGCATGGCGGACAAGGTCCGGCGCTGCTATTACTTCACGGCTATCCGCAAACACACTGCATCTGGCATGGAATCGCGCCGCGCCTGGCACAGCGATTCACAGTCGTGGCAACCGACCTGCGCGGTTACGGCGATTCGTCCAAGCCGGCCGGATTGCCCGATCACAGCAATTACTCCAAGCGCGCCATGGCCCTGGATCAGGTCGAGGTCATGCAGGCCTTGGGCTACCCCGAGTTCCACCTGGTCGGTCACGATCGCGGCGCGCGCGTCGCGCACCGGCTCGCGCTGGATCATCCGGCGCGCGTGAAGAACCTCGCCGTGTTGGACATTTGCCCGACCGGGACAATGTATACGCGCACCGATCGCGCTTTCGCCAAGGCCTATTTCCACTGGTTCTTTTTGATACAGCCGGCACCTTTCCCGGAAACACTGATCGGCGCCGATCCGGAATTCTTCATCAAGTACCAGATGGGACGGCGCCACGGCGGCCTGGACGTGTTCGCTCCCGACGCGATGGCCGAATACTTGCGCTGTTTTTCTGACCCCGCCACTATCCACGCCAGCTGCGAAGACTATCGCGCGGCCGAGTCCATCGATCTAGAACACGATGCCGTCGACAACTCGAAAAAAATAGAGTGTCCACTACTCGCATTGTGGGGAAGACATGGGGTTGTCGAACAGCAGTTCGATTGCCTCTCAGACTGGCGCGCTGTCGCGCGCGACGTGCGCGGCGCGGCTCTGGAATGCGGCCACTATCTGCCAGAGGAGCAGCCCGACGAAGTCGCGCGGCAGCTGGAACATTTTCTTCTTTGATGTATTGACGACAAGCACTTACGAACAAATTTGCGTTCCCACCCCGATTCGTCAACAATATTGCCAGACCATCACCAACGGGTCTGCACATTCAATGGATAAAAAAGAGAAAGTTGGCGATTTTTCACTGCCTTGTACCGGCGACAAACCGTTTCAGCTGTCCGCGGTCGGCGACCAGTTCCTGGTGCTGTATTTCTATCCCAAGGACAACACCCCCGGTTGCACTGCCGAGAGCGTCCAGTTTCGCGACTTGCACCGGGAATTCAGCGCGCTCGGCTGCGGCGTCTACGGCATTTCGCGCGACAGTCTCAAATCGCATGAAGGCTTCAAGGCGAAACACGGTCTGCCATTTGATCTGCTTGCCGACACGGACGAGCTGGCATGCGGCATGTTCAAGGTGATCAAAATGAAGAATCTGTATGGCAAGAAAGTACGCGGCATCGAGCGCAGCACCTTCGTCCTCGACCGCGAACGGCTGATTCGGCGCGAATGGCGCGGCGTCAAAGTTCCAGGTCATGTGCAGGAGGTATGCGATTTTGTTAAAACCCTCAAATGACGGTGCGGCATTCGACGAAAATGCCGACCAACCACCCATGGCCAAACGCAAGTCCCGCCCCGAATCCGGAAAATCGCTGACCAAACTGTTCGTGCTCGACACCAACGTGTTGATGCACGATCCCACCAGTCTGTTCCGCTTCGAGGAACACGACCTGTTCCTGCCGATCATGACGCTGGAGGAACTCGACAGCAACAAGAAAGGACTGTCCGAAGTCGCGCGCAACGCGCGCCAGGCGAGCCGCTACCTCGACGATATCGTAAGCAATGTTGCCGGCAAGATCGACGCCGGCATCAAACTGCAGCGTCATGCCGCGGATCCCGCGACGGGCAAGCTGTTCCTTCAGACGCAGGCGCTGGACAGTTCGCTGCCCGAGTCTCTCGCACTGGGCAAAGCCGACAATCACATCATCGGCGTGGTGATGGCACTGCAGCGGCAACAGCCGCAGCGGCAGGTCATCCTGGTGTCCAAGGACATCAACATGCGCATCAAGGCACGTGCGCTCGGCCTGCCCGCTGAAGACTACTTTAATGACAAGGTGCTGGAGGACATCGATCTGCTCTACACCGGCGTGCGCAAGCTACCGGCAGACTTCTGGGACCAGCATGCCAAGGATATGGAATCGTGGAAGAAAGACGGACACACCTACTACCGCGTCACCGGGCCGTTATGTCGGGAATTGCTGGTAAACGAATTCGTCTATCAGGAAGACGAGCGACCGCTGCACGCGATCGTGCGCGAGCGATCCGATCAAACCGCATTGCTGGAAACGATCAAGGATTACACCCACCAGAAAAACAGCGTGTGGGGTATCACGGCGCGCAACCGCGAGCAGAATTTCGCGCTAAACCTGCTGATGAATCCGGACGTCGATTTCATCACCCTGCTCGGCCAGGCCGGCACCGGCAAAACCCTGCTTACACTCGCGGCCGGTCTGATGCAGACGCTGGAGAGCAAGGTGTTTTCTGAAATCATCATTACCCGCGTCACCGTGCCGGTGGGCGAAGACATCGGTTTTCTCCCCGGTACCGAAGAAGAGAAAATGAACCCCTGGATGGGCGCACTGGAGGACAACCTCGAAGTGCTCAACAAGTCCGACGAGGAAGGCGGCGAATGGGGACGCGCCGCGACGCGTGATCTGATCAGATCGCGAATCAAGGTGAAGTCGCTCAACTTCATGCGCGGCCGAACCTTTCTCAACAAGTACCTGATCATCGACGAGGCGCAGAATCTCACGCCCAAGCAGATGCGCACGCTGATCACCCGCGCAGGCCCCGGCACCAAGGTCGTGTGTCTGGGCAATATCGCGCAGATCGACACGCCCTACCTCACCGAAGGTTCATCCGGCCTGACCTATGTCGTCGATCGCTTCAAGGGCTGGGAGCACGGCGGTCACGTAACGCTGCAGCGCGGCGAGCGCTCGCGGCTGGCGGACCATGCGGCGGAAGTGCTGTAGCGATCCTGCTGGCAACGAATTTGCGCGCTGCGCGCGCCAACCGTGTTTTTGGTACGGATGAAAAGCACATCCGTACCAAAAACACGGTTATGGATAAAAGCAAGAGCCGTTTCGGGTTTGCTTTTTTCCAAGATCGCCGATTGCGCGCGGACAGGTTCATCGTCCGCGCACAATCGGTGATCCGCGCGGACGGGGCGCCGTCCGCGCAAGCAATGGCGCTACAGCTCAATACCGACCCGGATCTGCATAATTTTCAAAGCGCGTGTATTCGCCGATGAAGGTCAGGTTGAGCATGCCGATGGGTCCGTTGCGCTGCTTGCCGATGATGATTTCGGCCTTGCCTTTGTCGGCGGACTCGGGATTGTAGACTTCGTCGCGGTAGATGAACAGGATCACGTCGGCATCCTGCTCGATCGCACCCGACTCGCGCAGATCGGACATCACCGGACGTTTGTTCGGCCGCTGCTCCAGCCCGCGATTCAGCTGTGACAGCGCCACCACCGGTACCTTCAGCTCTTTCGCCAGCGCCTTGAGCGAGCGCGAAATCTCCGAAATCTCGGTGGCGCGATTCTCGCCGGACGAAGTCGATGACATCAGCTGAAGATAATCGACCACCACCAGGCCGAGGCCGTCGTACTGGCGGTGCATGCGGCGCGCGCGCGCGCGCAACTCGAGGCAGTTCAACGCCGGCGTCTCGTCGATATGAATCGGCGCGTCGTGTACCTTGCCCACTGCGTCGGTAAGACGGCTCCAGTCCTCGTCGGTCAGGCGCCCGGTGCGCAGTTTCATCTGGTCCAGCCGCCCGACGGAACCGAGCATGCGCATCGCGAGCTGGGCGCCGCCCATTTCCATGCTGAACACCGCCACCGGCAGGCGGTCGTTCACCGCTACGTGCTCCGCGATATTGAGCGCGAACGCAGTCTTGCCCATGCTCGGACGCCCGGCGACGATGATCAGGTCGCCTTGCTGCAGTCCCGATGTTTTCTGATCCAGGTCGTTAAAGCCGGTGGCAATGCCGGTGATGTCCGACGGATTGTCGCGGTGATAGAGCATGTCGATGCGCTCCATCACCTGCGCCAGAATCGGCTGTATCTCGACCAGTCCCTGGTGCCCGCGCGCGCCGGCCTCGGCGATTTCGAACACGCGCGATTCGGCTTCATCGAGCAGCTTGGCGACTTCCTTGCCCATCGGGTTCAACGCGGAGTCGGCGATGCCGGTGCCCACCTCGATCAACCGTCTCTGGATCGCGCGCTCACGCACGATTTCGGCGTAACGCCGGATGTTGTGCGCCGAGGGCGTGTTCTGCGCCAGCGCGCCGAGATAGGCAAGCCCGCCGGTCTTGTCCTTGTCCTCGCTCTGCTCTATCGATTCGAACACCGTGACCATGTCGGCTGGACGGTTTCTCTCCATCAGCTTGCCGATGTGCCGATAGATGCGACGATGGTCGTCGCGGTAGAAATTGCTTTCCGCGAGGATATCGGCGACGCGCTCCCACGCCTGGTTGTCGAGCAGCAAACCGCCCAGCACCGATTGCTCCGCTTCGATCGAATGCGGCGGCACCCTCAGTTGCACCAACTGCGGGTCGTTCACGATTTGGGGGGTTGCCTGGGCCATAGAGCGCGCTTTGCTGGAGTGCAAATTCTACTCCAAGATGTTCCTGCTTTTATTCATAACTGTGTTTACTGCACAGATGCTTCTTATCCGTGCAGTAAACACAGTCGGTGCGCGGAGCGCGCAATGGCCGCAGGGCGAGATGGGCGCGCATAGCCGCATAGGTCGAACCACGGCCTAAGAACTGGCGCGGACGGCGTCCCGTCCGCGCGTAATCGGCGATCTTGAATAAGAAAAGGCCGGATTACCGGCCTTTTCTTATCAAGAGCTTGCCGCTTATTCTGCAGCTTCGCCCAGCACCGAGACGGTAATGTGCACGACGACATCCGAATGCAGCCCGATGGCGATGGAACTGTCGCCGATCTGCTTTAACGGCCCCTCCGGCAGGCGGACGGCGGAACGCTCGACCTCGAAGCCCTGTGCCTGCAGCGCCTCGACGATATCGTGGATGGTGACCGAACCGAACAGACGCCCGTCCACGCCGGTCTTGCGCGTGACCTGCACTGTCAGTCCGTCGATCTTGGTTCCAAGCTCCTTCGCCTGGCTTAGCGCGTCGTTTTGCGCCTTCTCCAACTCGCCGCGGCGCACCTCAAACGCGGCGAGGTTCTCGGGTGTGGCGCGTTTCGCCTTGCCGTGAGGGATCAGGAAATTGCGGGCGTAGCCCTCCTTGACCTTGACCACATCGCCCAGTCCGCCGAGGTTGACTACTTTTTCCAGCAGTATTATTTGCATGGCTCGGCTCCCTAGTGCAGGTCGGTGTAAGGCAGCAGCGCAAGATAGCGCGCACGCTTGATCGCCGTCGACAGCTGGCGCTGATAGCCGGCCTTGGTGCCGGTAATGCGCGCCGGAATGATTCTGCCGTTTTCGTTGATAAAGTCCTTGAGTATCTCAATATCCTTGTAATCGACCCACTCGATCTTCTCCGCCGTAAAGCGGCAAAACTTGCGCCGCTTGAATAGCTGGCGCCCGCCTTTCTTGTCGTCTTTCTTGTCGTTGCGGCCCTTGCCCTTGCCTTTGGCCCCTCGTCTTGGTGGTGGCATGTCAAACTCCTTCTACGAATTCAATGTTGGTTGCGTGTAAAACCAGTTTCTTGCTGTCGCGGCTCCTGCCCGCCAGGAACCCGGTGACCTTCACCTGCATTCCAAGCCTGGCTGCCGCCATCAGGCGCGCTTCGCGGTCGAAGGCCAGACCGGCCACTTCGCACTGAACCGAGCGCGAGTGACCGGCTTCGATCTGCTCGGAAGCGTGGCTGAGCCTGAAATTGACTACCGCAATTCCGGCAGGCGTATGGCGCAGCGCGTCGAGCTCGATCAAATTGCCGGACAGCACGAACTGATTGTCCAATATGCTCAGGCAGCAGCGGCGGTCGTTGGTGCTGCAGCCGCTTCAGCCGGAATGGGCGTCTCGGCCGCCCTCGGCGCGTCGCCGTTCAGCACCGAGCGCGATTTTTCCTCTTTCATCATCGGCGAGGGCGCGGTAACCGCCGCCTTCATCTGTACGGTGAGATGGCGCAGCACGGCGTCGTTGAATTTGAACGAGTGCTCGAGTTCGTCCAGCGTTTCCTGGTCGCACTCGATGTTCATCAGCACGTAATGCGCTTTGTGCATCTTGGCGATGGGGAAGGTCATCTGGCGCCGGCCCCAGTCTTCGAGGCGGTGTATCGTGCCTTTGCGGCCGGTGATGGTGGCGCGGTAACGCTCGATCATCGCGGGCACCTGCTCGCTCTGATCGGGATGGACAATAAATACGATTTCGTAGTGTCGCATGCGCATCTCCTTGTGGGTTAAGCCTCCCGTCATGCGCTGCGGTGAGGCAAGGTCGGCCGGATCAAATGAACCGGCAATCGTCTAAAAGCGCGTGATTATAAAGGGAAAGCACCCCTCAAGGCAAATATTTTTCAGTCCGTACGCGCGTCAACTCCCGCTCGAGCGCCGGCGCCGCGCTTCGAACAGGACGATCCCGCTCGCCACCGATACATTGAGGCTTTCGACCAGTCCCAGCATGGGAATTTTCACCAGCTGGTCACAGGTTTCGCGCGTCAGGCGCCGCATGCCCTCGCCTTCGGCGCCCAGCACCCAGGCCAGGGCAACGGGCAATTCGGCCGCGTACAGCGCTTCATTCGCCTCCGAGTCCGCGCCTACGACCCAGATGCTGCGCTCCTTCAGTTCGCGCAGGGTGCGCGCAAGATTGGTGACCGCGATATAGGGCACGCTGTCTGCAGCACCGCTCGCCACCTTGATCACTGCCGCCGACAAGCCCACGGCGCGGTCCTTGGGTGCGATCACTGCGTGGCATCCGGCGGCGTCGGCAACGCGCAGGCAGGCGCCCAGGTTGTGCGGATCCTGCACGCCGTCGAGCACCAGCAGCAGGGGCGGCTCCTTCAGATCGTCGAGCAGGTCATCGAGTGCGACCTGCCGCCGAAGCGCGTCCACCCGCGCCACCACGCCCTGGTGTCTTCCGGGCGGCGCCATGCCGTCCAGGCGCCTTGCGTCCACCTGCAGCACGCGCAGCTGCAGGCCTTCGGCGAGTTTCACCAGATCACGCATGCGCGGGTCGGCGCGTGCATTGTCGCAATACAGCTCGTGCACGCTTTTCGCGCCCAGTCGCAGGCGCGCGGTAATTGCGTGAAAGCCGTGAATGAAACTGGTGCTGCTCAAGGCTCAGCCCTTCTTCTTTTTCGGCGAACTGTCTTCGGCAAGCCGGAAATCGATTTTGCTCGAATCCAGATCCACGCGTACCAGCTTTACTTTCACCCGGTCGGCGAGGCGAAAACGCCGCGCGGTTCGCTCGCCCAACAGCTGATGCCTGGCGGCGTCGAAATGATAGTAGTCCTCGCCCAGTTCGGAGATATGCACCAGGCCTTCGACGTAGACGTCGTCCAGGGCGACGAATATGCCGAATCCGGTGACTGCGCTGATCGAGCCCGGAAATTCCTCGCCGATGCGATCCTGCATGTAATAGCACTTGAGCCATGACTCGACATCGCGCGTCGCTTCGTCGGCGCGACGCTCGGTCATGGAACACTGCGCGCCGAGTTCCTCCCAGTTGCCGGGACTGTAGCTTTTTCCAGCGAGCACGGCATTGATCGCTCGATGCACCACCAGGTCAGGATAGCGCCGTATGGGCGAAGTGAAATGGGTATAAGCCTCGTAGGCAAGGCCGAAGTGGCCGACGTTGTCCGGGCTGTACTGCGCCTGTTTCAGCGATCTGAGCAATACCGTCTGCAGCAGCTGAATATCCGGACGACCCTTGATGCCGGTGAGCAGTTTCGCGTAATCCTTCGCGTGCGGCGCATCACCGCCGCCGAGGTCCAGGCCAAACTGCTTCAGGAATATTCTCAGCGCCTCCAGTTTCTCCGGCGTCGGGCCCTGATGCACGCGGTAAAGCGCCGGGTGCTTGCGGCTATGAAGGAAATCGGATGCACAGACGTTGGCCGCGAGCATGCATTCCTCGATCAGTCGGTGCGCATCATTGCGCTGCGTCTGCACGATGTTCTCGATCTTGCCCTGCGCGTCGAACAGCATCTGCGTTTCGACGGTCTCGAAATCGATGGCGCCGCGCTGTTCCCGCGCCTTCGCCAGAACCTTGTACAGCGCGTACAGATCCTGCAGCTGCGGCACCAGGTGCGCCGGCACCGGTTCGCCCTGCGCCGGCTGCAGACCGAGCGCAGCCGCAACGCGGTTGTAGGTCAACCGTGCCTGCGAGCGCATCACCGCGGCTACGAATCGATAGGGTCCGATCTCGCCCTGCGCGTCGACGCTGATCTCGCACACCATGCACAGGCGGTCGACGTTGGCGTTGAGCGAGCACAGGCCGTTGGAGAGTTTCTCCGGCAGCATCGGAATCACGCGGCGCGGAAAGTACACCGAATTGCCGCGTTCGCGCGCCGCCAGGTCAAGCGCGTCACCGGGACGCACGTAGTGGCTGACGTCGGCGATTGCCACCCACAGGCGAAAGCCCCTGCCCTCGCGCTTGCAGTACACCGCGTCATCGAAATCGCGCGCCGTCTCGCCGTCTATGGTCACCAGCGGCAGCGCGCGCAGGTCTTCACGCCCCTTCGCGTCGTTAGGACGCACCTCATCCGGCAACTTTTCCGCCAGGCGCATTTCCGCGCCCGTGAATTCGTGCGGCAATTCGTGCTTGCGCAGCGCGATCTCGATTTCCATGCCCGCATCGGCGTAGTTGCCCAGCACTTCGACGATGCGTCCCGCCGGCTGCGCATTCTTGTCCGGCTGGGCCACGATTTCCACGGTCACCACCTGTCCAGGCTTCGCTCCCATTTCCGCGCCGGGCGGGATCAGAATATCCTGGCTGATGCGCCGGTTCTCGGCGGCGACGAAGGCGACGCCGTGCGGCTTGTGCAGCCGTCCTACCAGGCGCGTATTGGCGCGGGAGATGATTTCGACAATGGCGCCCTCGGGCCGCCCGCGCCGATCGACGCCGCTGGTGCGCGCCATGACGCGGTCGCCATGCAGTACCTTGCGCATCTCCTTTTCGGAGAGAAACATGTCCGGCCCGGTTTCGTCCGGCACAAGAAAACCGTAGCCGTCAGGATGGCCCTCCACCCGACCGGCAACGAGGTCGAGTTTGCCCGCCACCAGAATCGCATCCTTGCGGTTGCGCATGATCTGGCCTTCACGCTCCATCGCGCGCAAGCGCCGGCGAAAGCTGTCCGATTCAGCCGGCTCGATATGCAACAGCTGGCACAGAAGTTCCTCCTGTACCGGAATGCCTTCCTTGGCCAGCGTAGACAGAATCAGCTCGCGGCTGGGAAGCGGATTGTCATAACGCTCGGCTTCGCGCGCGTAGTGCGGATCCTGCGCGCGCGCCGCTGGCGCGGCGCCGCCGGCGCGCGATTTTCGGCCGGGCGCGACGAGAACACCCGCATCGCGCGCCGCACGCGCGTTTGGATCGCGCGCGGTGCGCGCGATGGGCTTGCGTTTCGGAGGCTTCTGCGTTGACAAAATTCTTGATTCCTATAGAATTGCGCACCTTGTGCCGAGGTGGCGGAATTGGTAGACGCACATGGTTCAGGTCCATGCGGTGGCAACACTGTGGGGGTTCGAGTCCCTTCCTCGGCACCAGATCACAAACGGTAGGATTTTAGCTTACCGCTCACGAAACTGCTTCCCACACTGCGGGCCGACGCTAGCCGACGCAACGATTCGGTCGTTGGTCTGCCGCAATAATCGGTCGACTGGTTTGCGCTCGATGGGGAGAGCCTGACACTGCTTGGCTCACGGGGCTGGATCTGCACCTGAGCCACTGCTCGGGTGGCGCAGAATAGCACATTCGACCCGATAACGGGGCCGCAGTCCTGTTGAAGGTCGTCAAAAGCTGCTCCACCTGATCATTGTGTTGATAGCCACATAGGAAATGACGATGAAACTGACAATCGAGCGTACCTACACTTTCGTCGAGGATCACCTGTTCGAAGCGGGCAAGAGAGCCGATCCGCCGCTGCGCAAAGTGGCCGCGGTGGTTGTGTTGAAGAACCCCTATGCGCGACGTTACGTGAAAAACCTGGGCCCGCTGATCGCGGCCAGCGCTGCGCTCGGCCGCGCACTTGCATTGCAGGCTGGCGCGGCGCTGGCGCCCTATTCCGCGCAAAGCCTCGGGAAGGCGGCGCTGGTCGGGATTTCGGGCGAGCAGGAGCACGCAAATGCGCTGCTAACCAACATCTTTGCCGAGCCGCTGCGCGAGATACTCGGCGGCGGCAAGGCATGGATCTCCTCCATGACCAAAGTCGCCATGGCCGGAACGCAAGTCGATGTGCCGATGAATTGCAAGGACGCGCTCTATGTGCGTTCGCATTACGATGGAATGACGCTGACTTTGCCCGACGCGCCGATGCCGGACGAAATCGCGGTCATCCTTTGCGTCGCAAACCGTGGCCGGTTGAATGCGCGCGTCGGCGGCCTGCGTCACGACCAGTTGAAAGGCGACAACGGGCTGGTCTGATCGACGCAACGGCTGCGGACTGGGCAGCGCCGCACGCGCGGCGCCGCACTCTCCGGTGACGAGCACATTCGTCGACGCCGACGGTTCAGCGATCCCTGAACCGGGCCTTGCGCTTTTCCATGAAGGCGTTCATGCCTTCGACCGCATCCTCGGTCTGAAATGCAAGCGTGTTCAAGTCCGCCTCGATCTTCAGTCCTTCGTGCAAAGGCACTTCGAGCGCGCGTTTGACCGCGTCGCGCGCCAGGCGCAGCGCCGGCAGTCCGAAAGCGCTGAATTCGCGCGCGTAGGAGACAGCGGCTTCGATTGGGTCGCCTGCAATGATGCGATGTACCAGCCCGATGCGCAGCGCCTCCTCCGCATCGACCGTGCGTCCGCTCAGAATCATTTCCAGGGCGCGCGCTTCTCCCACGGCACGCGGCAGCCGTTGCGTTCCGCCGTATCCCGGGATCAGCCCCAGTTTGATTTCCGGCAGTCCCATCTTCGCCGTGGAAACGGCAATGCGAAAAGTGCAGGCGAGCGCGAGCTCGAGCCCGCCGCCAAAGGCGTAGCCGTTGATGGCCGCGATCGAAGGCATGGGCAGGGTATCGAGCTTTGCGAGGACCGACTGGCCGAACGCGGCATCGCCCCTCTGCGCCGACAGGCTGCGGCCGGTCAGCCCCTTGATGTCCGCGCCGGCGCAGAACGCCTTCGCCCCTGCGCCGGTCACGATCAACGCCCGCGCATCGCCGCCGGCAACCTGATCGAACGCCTGCGCCAGTTCGCGCAGCACGTCGGAGGACAGTGCGTTCAGCGCTTGCTGCCGGTCCAGCGTAACCACCGCAAATTCTTCCCGCCGCGTCAGATGCACGTTCATGCTGGTCTCCTAAGCCGGACACCCTGGAATGTGACTGGCCGGCGCGCCCTGCCGTCCTGCCTTTCCCGTTGTCACTTGAATGGATGCCTTACAACGATGGTTTCCTTGCGGTCCGGCCCGGTCGAGATCATGTCCACCGGTACGCCACAGATCTGCTCCAGCCGCGACAAATACGCACGCGCGTTGGCTGGCAGCGCATCCAGCTGCTTTACCCCAACGGTGCTCTCGGACCACCCGGGCATTTCCTCGTAAATCGGCACGCAATCGCGCGAAGCATCCGCACCTGCCGGAAATATATCCACGGTTGCGCCACCGACGCGGTAACCGACGCCGAGCTTGATCCGCTCGATGCCGTCGAGCACGTCGAGCTTGGTGATGCACAGGCCGGACACGCCGTTGATCTGAATCGAGCGCTTGAGCACCGCCGCGTCGAACCAGCCGCAGCGGCGCGGCCGGCCGGTGACTGATCCGAATTCGTTGCCTCTCTGACGCAGCCGCTCGCCCATGGCGTCATCGAGCTCGGTCGGAAACGGACCGCTGCCGACCCGCGTCGAATAGGCCTTGGCGATGCCCAGCACGTAGTGCAGCATCTGCGGGCCGACCCCGGCGCCACCGGCGGCGGCTCCGGCGACGCAGCTGCTCGAGGTGACAAACGGGTAAGTTCCGTGGTCGATATCCAGGAGCGAACCCTGCGCCCCTTCGAACAGCAACTGGCGCCCGGCGGCCGAGGCACGGTAGAGCTCCGAGGACACGTCTGCCACCATCGGTGCCAGGCGCGGCGCGAAGCCCAACGTATCGTCGTGTATCTGCTTGAAATCGACCGGCTTCGCCTTCAAATAGTGCTGCAGCACGAAGTTGTGGAAATCGAGCACCTCGCGCAATTTCTCGGCAAAGCGCTGCGGATTGAACAGGTCCTGCAGGCGGATGGCGCGCCGCGCGACCTTGTCTTCGTAAGCGGGTCCGATGCCTCGGCCCGTGGTGCCGATCTTGTCCGCACCCTTGGCCGCTTCGCGCGCCTGGTCGATGGCCACGTGATATGGCAGGATCAGGGGACAGGCACCGGAGATGCGCAACCGGTTTGCCACCGCGACGCCTGCCGTTTCCAGTTCGTCTATTTCCTGCAGCAGGGCCGATGGCGACAACACCACGCCGTTGCCGATGTAGCAGGCGACACCCTCACGCAGGATACCCGATGGAATCAGCCGCAGAATCGTTTTCTTGCCGTTGATCACCAGTGTATGACCGGCATTGTGTCCGCCCTGGAATCGCACCACCCCATCGGCATGGTCGGTGAGCCAATCGACCACCTTGCCCTTGCCCTCGTCACCCCACTGGGTGCCGATCACTACGACGTTTTTTGCCATGCTCGACCCAAGAAAGAAGAATTACGGTTGCTGCCAGCGACGGCGAAATCTGCGCCACCTACCGATCCATCGCATCGGTTTCGTGCGCGCGTTCCAGCAGCTGTTCGCGGCTTCAAATATTTCTGACCTGCCATTTTGCCTTCTGTTTCACCAGTTCACGCGTACAACGCGCCTCATCGTCTGCGCTCTCGTGACCCGGCAGATCCTGAATCACCACTTCGCCCGCCGCACGCAGCGTTGCCATCGCGATTTCGAGCGCGGGGTCAGTACTGCGCGGCGCGCGGATCCAGCCGGGCGCGGGCGGCTCTGGCGACAGACGTGCCAGTTGCAGCAGGTAGAGCGTGAAGCCGGTGGCCGGCCGCGCACGCCCGAACGCCTTGCCCACGCCATCATAGCGCCCACCGAGCGCAATTGCGTTGGGCAGCAGCGAGCAGTATGCGGCGAAAACGACGCCGCTGTGGTAGTGATAGCCGCGCAAATCGGCGAGATCGATGCTCACCGGAACTTCGTCCATCGCAGTCAGGTGTTCGAGATCGGCAAGAGCGCGGGTGATTTCGGCATATCTAGGCAGAGCGCGCCGCGCACGCGCGATCACCTCGCGGCCGCCATACAACTCGGGCAGAAGCAGAATCGCGCCGCGCGTGGTCTTGTCCAGGTTCTTCGTCAATACACGCAGTGCCGAGGCGTCCTTTGCCTGAAGCGCGGAGAACAACTCGGCTTCCGTCCCGGACTCAACGCCGCTGCGCCGCGCCAGCGCGCGAAACACTGCGACATGGCCGATGTTCAGGCGCACGTCGGGCAGATTGCACAGTTTCAACGCCCGCTCCAGCAACCGCTGTATCTCCAGGTCGCTCTCGATGCCCGCATGTCCGTAGACCTCGGCGCCGATTTGCAGCGGCTCGCGCGTCGAAGTCAGTCCCGCGGGGAGGGTGTGCAGCACCGAGCCACAATAACAAAGCCGGGTAACGCCATCTCGATTGAGCAGATGCGCGTCGATACGCGCCACCTGCGGCGTGATGTCGGCTCGAACGCCCATGGTGCGCCCGGATAATTGATCCACCAGCTTGAACGTGCGCAGGTCCATGTCGTGGCCGGTGCCGGTCAGCAGTGACTCGGTGTATTCGAGCAAGGGCGGCATGACCAGTTCGTAGCCATGCACACGGAACAGTTCCAGCAAATTCGCGCGCAACAACTCTATCCGGCGCGCCTCCGGCGGCAGGATATCCTCGATATATTCCGGGAGTACCCAGTTACGCATGAACCGTGGCGGCGCTTAAGAACCGGGCGGCAGGCAGACTCGTCCATGCCCGGAACGCAACTTCGCTTCTCAAGCTCTGCTCCTTACTTCGAAAATAACAACAGCAGCAAACCCGCGATCATCGAGGTCAGTCCGAAGAAACGGATCTGACCGTCGCTGAACTTGGTGATGCGGCGAAAGGTTTCGCGCCACTGCGCCGGGAACAGGAACGGCAGGATGCCCTCGATCACCAGCATCAGCGCAAACGCCATCAGGAACGTGCTCGCCATTCCGGGCACTCCGCTAAACGCTACTTGCTTCCTTTGCCCGGACTCTTAAGGTACTTGAAGAACTCCGAGTTGGGTTCCAGCACCAGCACATCACTGCGGTCCTTGAAACTCGACCGGTAGGCTTCGAGGCTGCGATAGAACGCGTAAAACTCCGGATTCTGTCCATACGCCTGCGCGTAGGCCGCGGCCGCCTTGGCATCGCCCTCGCCCTTGGTGCGCTGCGCTTCCTTGTAGGCATTCGCAATGATCACCTCGCGCTCCTTGTCCGCTTCGGCGCGGATGCGTTCAGCCTGGCTCGAACCCTCCGAACGCAGCTGGTTGGCCACGCTCTTGCGTTCGGCGTCCATGCGCTTGTACACCGATTCGCTCACCTCCTGCGGCAGATCGACCCGTTTCAGGCGCACGTCGATGATCTCGACCCCGATTTTCTTCGCATCCTGGTTGGCCCGATCACGTACGTTCTTCATGATCTCGTCGCGGTCCTCGGATACGACTTCGTGCACCGTGCGCTTGCCCACCTCCTCGCGCAGCGTCGCGTTGACGGTCTGCGAAATGCGCGTCTGCGCCTGCACCTCGTCGCCGACGCTGATGTAGTACTGGCGCGCGTCGTTGATTTTCCATTTGACGAACGTATCCACCAGCAGGTTCTTCTTTTCCGAGGTGATATAGCGCTCGGCGTCCGGTGTATCCAGCGTGAGGATGCGCGCATCGAAGTAGCGCACGTTCTGGATGAACGGCCACTTGAAATGCAGCCCGGGCGTGGTGATGACTTCCTTTACCTCACCCAGTTGGAACACGATGGCACGCTCGCGCTGATCCACGGTGAACAGCGCCATGCTCGCCAGCATCACCATACCCAGCAGGGCCGCAACAACGACTCCCATGCGATTGTTCATCATGGCCGGCTCTCTCTCTGTCTGTCGCGCAGCGCGTCGCGCGAGCGCGCCGCGGAATTCGGATTTGCCGTCGGTTCGACCAGCGACTGACCTGAGGGCGACGAACCCTCGGCCAACGCCCCTGCCGACATCTGCATGATCTTGTCCAGCGGCAGGTAGAGCAGGTTGCCGCCGCTCTTCGCGTCGAGCAGTATTTTGCTGGTGCTGCTCATAATCTGCTGCACCGTCTCGATGTACATGCGATCGCGCATCACCTGCGGCGCCTTGTTGTATTCGGCAAGCACCTGCTTGAAGCGGCTCGCTTCGCCCTCGGCGTTGGCCAGCACGCGCTGGCGATAGCCCTGCGCCTCTTCGGTCAGGCGCGAGGCGGCGCCGCGCGCCTTGGGTACAACGTCGTTGAAATAGGCCTGGCCCTCGTTCTTCTGCCGTTCCAGGTCCTGCTTGGCCTTGACTGCGTCGTCGAACGCGGCCTGCACCTGCTCCGGCGGCTGCGCGTTTTGCATGGTCACCCGGCTGATCAGGATGCCGGTTTTATAGCGATCGAGAATATCCTGGATCAGTTTCTGCGCATCGGTCGCCACCTGTTCGCGTCCCTCGTACAACACGAAGTCCATTTTGCTCGCGCCTACGACCTCGCGAAATGCAGTCTCCGCCGCCTGCAGTACGGTGTCATCGGGCCGCTTGTTGTTGAACAGGTAGTCCAGCGGATCCTTCAGTGTGTACTGCACGGCAAACTGGATATCGATAATGTTCTCGTCGTCGGTGAGCATGATCGATTCCTTCAGCACCTTGGTCTTGACGGTGTTGCGATAGCCGATTTCCACGGTGCGCACCGAGGACAAATTCACGATCTCGTGCGACTGGAACGGAAACGGCACGCGCCAGCGCAGGCCCGGGCTGCTGAGTTCGGAGTACTTGCCGAACGTAAACACCACGCCGCGCGCTTTCTCATCCACGGTGTAAAAGCCGCTCGCCAGCCACACCACCAGCACGAGCGCGACCAGAACACCCGCGCCGCCGCCGATCTGGCGCATGCTTGGCGGCTTGACCGACGCTCCGCCGCCCCCGCCTCTTCCGCCGAACATGCCGTTCAGCTTCTGATTGAAGTTGCGCCACAACTCGTCCAAGTCCGGCGGTCCGTTGCCCCCGCCTTTCTTGCCCCATTGCGGGTCGTTAAGTGACATAGGAATCCTTATGATGAAGCTCCGCTTCCAGGTTGGTTGTTGCGGACTTTTTTGCGGCCGCGATTTCGGCCAGTGCAGTCCTGAGAAAATCCATGCCGTCGCCGGTCTTGGCGCTCAAACTGACACGGCATATTTTACCATACTCATCACGCTCCAAACCCGGCAATACTGGCGTCAGGTCGGTCTTGTTCCACACCAGCACCTGCGGGATGCCCTCTGCTCCAATCTCGGCCAGCACCGCGTTGACCGCCACTATCTGCGCTTCACGCACGCCGCTCGATGCGTCGACTACGTGCAGCAGCAGATCGGCATGGATGGTTTCCTCCAGCGTGGCGCGAAATGACGCAACCAGACCGTGCGGCAGATCGCGGATAAAGCCGACGGTATCGGACAATACCAGATTGCCCGCACCTTCAACGTACATGCGCCGCGTCGTGGTATCGAGCGTGGCGAACAACTGGTCGGCAGTGTAGCTGTCGGCATGGGTGAGCGCATTGAACAGCGTGGATTTTCCCGCATTGGTGTAACCGACCAGAGAAACCGATAGGACGTCGCCGCGCACCCGCGCACGTCGCTGCACATCGCGTCGGCGCTTGAACTGAACCAGTTTGTCCTTGAGCACCTTGACGCGGTTGCCGATCAGCCGCCGGTCGACCTCGATCTGTGTCTCACCCATGCCACCGAGAAAACCGCGACCACCGCGCTGGCGTTCAAGGTGGGTCCAGCCGCGCACCAGACGCGTGGAGGCGTACTCCAGTTGCGCCAGTTCGACCTGCAGCTTGCCCTCGTGGCTGCGCGCGCGTCGGGCGAAGATGCCGAGGATCAGCCCGGTGCGGTCGAGCACCGGGCAGTCAAGCTTCTTCTCCAGGTTGCGTTGCTGCGCCGGCGACAGTTCGTGGTTGAAAACGGTCACCACCGCGTTCTGCTCGCGCACCGCGGCGGCGATTTCCTCGACCTTGCCCGAACCCGCATAAAGCGCCGGATCAGGCCGCTGCCGCTTGCCCTGGATCAGCGCACTTGGCTTGAGCCCCGCGCTCTCGACCAGCAGGCGCAGCTCGTCCAGGCTTTCGCTGTAGCCGCCGGCGTTGAAATCCAATCCGACCAGCACCGCCGCGTTGGCGCGCCCGCGCTGCTCAGACATCGCGCGCGCCGGCGGCAGCGGGCCGACTGGTCTCAGCTTTCGGAAGCAGGGTGATCGTAGGAAATGGTGACCGCGCGCGCCGGCACGACGGTGGAGATCGCGTGCTTGTAGACCATCTGTGTGACGGTGTTTTTAAGCAGGACAACATACTGGTCGAAGGATTCCACCTGGCCTTGCAACTTGATGCCATTGACCAGATAGATCGAGACCGGCACGTGCTCTTTGCGCAGCGTGTTAAGAAACGGGTCTTGTAACAACTGCCCTTTAGCGCTCATCGTGCCTCCCACAGCTTTGTTGTTGAACTGCCACTGTAATTGATTTTTCGGTCATTTTCCACCGTTGCTTGCATATTGGGGAGTGTTATTACTTTTTCAAGTAGGGATTGCTCGAAGTCTTGAACTGCACTTTCAGAGGTGTGCCCTGAAGCGAGAATTCCTCGCGAAACCGTCCCTCCAGATAGCGGCGGTAGCTCTCCGGCACTGCGCCAAGCGCGTTGCCATGAATGACAATCAGGGGTGGATTCATGCCGCCCTGATGGGCGTAACGCAACTTGGGCCGCGTCAATCCCTTGCGCGGCGGCTGCTGGCGCTCGACCGCTTCGATCAGCACCCGCGTCAGACGCGGGGTCGACAGTTTGGTCATGGCCGCGCGGTAAGCGTCGTCGATGGACGGCAGCAAACCCGACATGCCGCTGCCCTGCAGTGCAGAAATGAAATGCTGGCGCGCAAACCCGAGAAAACCGAGTTTGCGTACCAGATCGCGTTTGACGCATTCGCGCCGGTAATCGTCCAGGTCGTCCCATTTGTTGACCGCCACCACCAGGGCGCGCCCCTTCTCCACCACGTAGCCGGCGATATGCGCATCCTGATCGGAAATCTCGGCCTGCGCATCCAGCACCAGTACCACGACGTTTGCCTGGTCCACCGACTGCAGCGTCTTGATCACGGAAAACTTCTCCACCGACTCGAACACCTGGCCGCGGCGGCGCAGGCCGGCGGTATCGATCAGGGTATAGCTTCTGCCGTCGCGTTCGAACGGGACTTCGATGCTGTCGCGCGTCGTGCCCGGCTGGTCGAAGGCAATGACCCGATTCTCGCCCAACAGGGTATTGATCAGCGTCGACTTGCCGACGTTGGGACGGCCGATAATGGCAATGCGCGGATGATTCGCGAGGAGCGGTTCTTCAGGTTCGCGCTCAAAACCGGCAAGCGCCAGATCGACCAGATCGTTGACGCCTTCGCCGTGCGCGGCAGAGATGGCGTAAGGCTCGCCCAGCGCGAGTTCGTGGAATTCGGCCGTGACGACGCCGGTATTCATGCCCTCCGCCTTGTTCACGCTAAGCAACACCGGCCGTCCGGTTTTGCGCAGTAAGGCGGCAATATTGCGGTCCTGTGGCGCCAGCCCCTGGCGCACATCGACCATGAACAGAATCACGTCGGCCTCGGCGATCGCCTGCAGCGTCTGCTTCGCCATTTCATGCAGAATGCCCTCCTTCGCCACCGGTTCGAAACCACCGGTGTCGACGACGAGGAAGGGCCGGTCCCCGACACGACCTTCGCCATAGTGACGATCACGCGTCAAACCGGGCATGTCGGCCACCAGCGCGTCGCGACTGCGCGTGAGCCGGTTGAACAGCGTGGACTTGCCGACATTGGGCCGGCCGACGATGACTATGGTCGGTTTCATGCGTGCGGGGTCAGTCGCTCAGGCGCAGAGCCCGAACGGGAGTTACGATTTCTCCGTTTCGGATACCCGGCGTTTTCGCGCAGAGCGAGCTTTCTATTGCGAATTGAAGGCATACAGCCCGCCATTGCGGGTCTGTACCAGGAAGCCGCCGTCGGGCAGGCTGACCGGGTTGGTGCTGACCGGGCTGCCGTCGGTCGCAACGCGGCCGACGAAGGCGCCCGAATCGCGCGCGAGGAAATGCACATAGCCCTGAATGTCCGCGACCACGATCTGGTGTCCGAGCGCAAGCGGCGCCGACAGATTGCGCAGGCTCAGTTTGTCCTGCCGCCACAGGCTGGTGCCGCTGCTGCGATCGAGCGCCTGGACCGCGCCTTTTTCGTCGCTGACGAAGGCGTAACGGGCATCCAGAGTCAGCCCGGACGTGCTCGACATCTCGCGCCCCCAGAGAGCCTGGCCGTTGGTGAGGTCAAAGCAGCCTATCCGGCCCTGATAGGCAACCGCACAGACCTCGCGCCCGGCGACCACGGGCAATCCGATTACATCGGTGACGCGCTCCAGTTCTGTGGTGCCGCGGGGCAGCGCAACGGTGGCTTCCCAGCGCAGCGCACCGTTGGACAAATCGATCGCTACCAATTTGCCGCCGGCGAATCCGGCGTAGACCACGCCGTCGGATATGGTTATGCCGACCGGCGAGCGCACCGTCAGCGCGGGCGTGGATCGCTGGTAATACCAACGGCGTTTGCCGTCGTTCGCGTTCAGTCCGAAAATACGACCGTCGGCGCTGCGCACCACCACCACGCCCTGCGCCACTTGCGGCGCCGCCAACACTTCGCTGCTTACCTGCGTTTTCCAGATTGCCGTGCCGCTGCTATCGAATGCGAGCACCTCGCCCTTGCCGCTTCCCACCGCCACCAGCCCCGGCCCGGCGCCGACACCGCCGGTCAATGACTCCCCGGCGTTGATGCGCCAAAGTTGTTTGCCGCTGGCCGCATCCAGACGCGAAATCGTGCCGTCGTATGCCGCCGCGTACACGCTGCCCTCCGCCGTGGCCGGGCTGAATATCGCCCGTTGCGAACTGCCTACATTCGCCTGCCACAACGTGTTTACTTTGACCGATTGCTCCAGCGCGGGCAGTGGCGCCATCTGCGCTGCGGCACTGGTGCTGCCAAACCAGTTCATCGGATTGATCGTGTCGACGGCGTTGGCGAACATGCGGCCTCCGCCGCAGCCGGCAAGCATGAGTGCTGCGCTCAACAGGGCGACGCGTGCGGTTGCGCGCATCATTTGGCCGCTCCCAGCGCATCCAGGCGCAGCTGAATCGACCCGCGCAACGCGGCGTCCTTTGCGTCCGCCTTGTCCAGCGCGGACTGATAGGCGCCGCGCGCCTCCTCTTTCTTGCCCTGGGCAACGAGCACATCGGCGCGGGACGCCAGAAAAAGCGAGTCGAACGCGGCCCCGTGCTTGGCATCGAGCACCTTCAGCGCGTCTTCGTACGCCTTTTCATCGAGCATCACGCTGGCCAGCCGCAGGCGCGCGATGTCCTGCATCCCTTCGTCCCTGGCGTTCTCGGCCACCCAGGCGAGTTGCGCGCTTGCAGTTTTCAGCTCGCCCCCCTGAAAGTGCGCTTTCGCCGAAACCAGCGCTGCCATCGCGGCGTAGGAAGTACGCGGATAGCCTTCGAGGATTGCGCCGGCCGTTTCGCGTACCTGCTTCAGGTCGCCGTCGCGCGCTGCTTTCTGCACCGCATCGTACAAACCGGAAGCCTGGACCGCCTGGTTGCGCTGGTAGTAATTCCAGCCCTGCCATGCTGCGAGCACGACGAGCACCAGGCTTGCAATCGTTACTATCAGACCGCCGTTTTCCTGCCACCACGCTTTCAGCGCGGCGAGTTGTTCTTGTTCTTCCAGATCGTATGCAGCCATGGTTCTAGTCCCTAAACAAAATGCGGGGATAACTCCCCTCATGCGCGCCTAAATCAGAGGCCATTTCGGTAATGCTGAAACGGCCTTCTACTCATCTTCCAAAAACAACAAATTGGTTACGGTGTCGGGCAGCGTAGCGCGCGCCACCCGCAGCTGCTCGCGCTCCTGGCGTAGGTGCTTCACGCTCGCCTGGTCGCTGGCAGCCTCGTCTTCACCCAGGATTACGGCGAGTATGGCGCCGCTCGCATCGGCTTTCTTCATCTGTGCCTTGAAATTCCCGCCGCCGCAGTGCTGCAACACCGACAGGCCGTGGTTGCGCAGTTCTTCGGCCACGCCAAATGCCATGCGGTCGGCCGCACTGCCCTGATGCACGACATAGACCTCGCATTGCGCCGCAGGTTCCGCTGCGCGCGCTTCCTGCATCAGCGCCAACAGTCGCTCCAGCCCCATGGCAAAACCGCAGGCCGGCGTCGGTTTGCCGCCGATTTGTTCGAACAGTCCGTCGTAGCGCCCGCCGCCGCATACCGTGCCCTGGGCGCCGAGGCGATCGGTGACCCACTCGAACACGGTTAGATTGTAGTAGTCCAGACCGCGCACCAGCCGCGGGTTGATGCTGAAATGGATGCCGGCGTCTTTCAGCACCTGCTGCACGCCGTCGAAATGCGCCAGCGAGGCATCGCCCAGGTGCTCGAGCAGTCGCGGCGCGGCCTCGATCAGCGGCTGCATCGACGGGTTCTTGCTATCGAGCACGCGCAGGGGATTGGTGTGCAGCCGACGCTTGGAATCGGCGTCGAGGCTTTCCTCATGTGCCTGCAAGTAGCGCACCAACTCGACCCGGTGGCGTGCACGCTCCTCCGGGCTGCCGATCGAATTGAGTTGCAGCTTGATGCCCTCCAGGCCGAGGTCGTCCCACAGCCGCGCGCACATCAGCAGCAACTCGGCGTCCACGTCCGGTCCGGCGTAGCCCAGTGCTTCGGCGCCGACCTGGTAGAACTGGCGGTAGCGGCCCTTCTGTGGCCGTTCGTGCCGGAACATGGGTCCCATGTAGTACAGGCGCTGCGGACTGCCATAGAGCAGATTGTGCTGAATCGCCGCACGCACGGTGGATGCCGTGGCTTCGGGCCGCAGCGTCAGCGCTTCCCCGTTGAGTTCGTCGACGAAACTGTACATCTCCCGTTCGACGATGTCGGTGGTCTCGCCGATGGCTCGGCGAAACAATGCCGTCGGCTCGAGCACCGGCGTGCGCAGGTTGCGATAGCCGTAGCTGCGCAGCCAGGAACGCAGCATTTCCTCCAACGCCTCCCAATGCGCTGCCTCCTCGGGAAGGATGTCGTTCATGCCGCGGACGGCTTGTATGGCGTTGCTCATCTTCGGATTCGGAATTGCAGGGCCTAGACCGCGGCTTTGATCGGAATAGTCGTGGTTCTCCTGGCGCCGACGCCGCCGGTGCCGCCCGAACCATAATGGCTGCGCACGTAATCGTCCACGATCTTCTGAAAATCGCCGGCAATGGTATCGCCCTTAAGCGTCACCGTCTTCTCCCCGTCGACGAATACCGGTGCGACCGGCCGTTCGCCCGAACCCGGAAGGCTGATGCCGATATTGGCCTGCTTCGATTCGCCCGGTCCGTTCACCACGCAGCCCATTACCGCCACGTGCATGTCTTCGACGCCCGGAAACTCGGCGCGCCACAACGGCATCTGGCTGCGCAGGTAGGCCTGGATACCGGCGGCAAGCTCCTGAAAATAGGTGCTGGTGGTGCGGCCGCATCCGGGGCAGCTGATGACCATGGGCGCAAACGAGCGCAGACCCATGGTCTGCAGTATTTCCTGCGCCACCACGACTTCGCGCGTGCGATCACCGCCGGGTTCGGGCGTGAGCGAGATGCGGATGGTGTCGCCTATGCCTTCCTGCAACAACACCGACAGTGCCGCGGTCGAGGCGACGATGCCTTTCGATCCCATGCCGGCTTCGGTCAGACCCAGATGCAGCGCGTAGTCGCAGCGCGACGCCAGTTCCCGATAGACCAGGATCAGATCCTGCACACCGCTCACTTTGCACGAGAGGACGATGCGGTCCGCAGGAAGGCCCCATTGTTGCGCCTGCGCCGCCGATTCCAGCGCTGATACCACCAGCGCCTCGCGCATCACCGCCTCCGCCGCCAGCGGCTGCGCCTTGGCGGCGTTCTCATCCATCAGACGCGCAAGCAGTTCCTGGTCCAGACTGCCCCAGTTGACGCCGATCCGCACCGGCTTGCCGTAGCGACACGCCATTTCGATCATGGTCGCAAATTGCTCGTCGCGCCTGGAGCCTTTACCCACATTCCCCGGGTTGATGCGGTACTTGGCCAGCGCCTCGGCGCACTCGGGATATTGGCTCAGCAGGCGATGCCCGTTAAAGTGAAAATCCCCCACCAGCGGCACGCCGCAGTCACGGCGCTCAAGTTCGTCGCGGATGCGCGCGACCTGCGCCGCTGCCTCCGCCGTATTGACGGTGATGCGCACCAATTCGGAACCCGCGCGCGCCAGGTCATAGACCTGCTGCGCCGTGGCGGCGGCGTCGGCGGTATCGGTATTGGTCATGGATTGCACCACGATGGGCGCGCCTCCGCCGATGGCGACACCACCAATGCGCACCGCGCGCGTCATGTTTCGAATATTGGCGGTCATAGCAACTATTCGAGCGTCAGGCGCGCGACATCAACCTTGAAATGAGGCCGAAGATCGACTGGGGCGTCGTTGTACTTGAGACGCACTTTGGCAGCGTTGCCGATCACCACGTCGAACGGGGGCATGCCTTCGATCAACTGCCTGGAGCCGGCTGGATTGAGTTGCGACAGCAATATTTTTCCGGTCGCCTGCTTGATTTGGACCCAGGATTGTTGATCGAATTCGAGTTCGATGCGGTTCCGGCCGCTAACGCTGCCTTTGACCGCGCCAACCGGTGCTGCTTCCGGCTCGCGCGATTCTGCCGCGCGCACTTCGCCCGCTTCCACAGCCGCGGGAACGCTTGCCGGCGCGGGCGCCGCAGGCGCAGGCATCGGCGCGGATGCGGACGCAGGAACGGGCGTGACGTCGCCTGCGTCACCTTGCGCCGACCTGGGTACGATAGTCACTATCTCCCCCGTATCCAGCGGATTTATCCACCACTCAAAGGCCACCGCGGCCACCGCGACCAGGGCAGCAAGGGACAGAAAGACGTAGATGCGGTTAGATTTCTTGCCCCCTTCGACAAAAGGCTCCTGCCCGCTGGTGCGCAGATCGACGGTGATGGGGGCGGGAATATCGCGCCGCCCCAGATCGACAAGCAGCGGCGCCGAATCGATATGCACCAGCCTGGCATAGCTGCGTATCATGCCGCGCACAAACGTTGTGCCCGGCAATTTCGCATAATCGTCAGCCTCGATCGCGGCGATCTGCTTGACCCCGTACTTGATCTGCTGCGACACGTCGGCCACGCTGAGCTTGAGCGCCTCGCGCGCGTCCGCCAGCGCCCGCCCCGGGCTTGACTGCTCCGCCGTTGGTGGCGCTTCGCTCATTCAAATTGGCCCTTGAGCAGGTCCTGATATTCGGGCGAGCCGGCGAAGCGCCGCCGCAGTTGCACCGAGAGGGAGTTTTCGGCCGACTTGTCGCCCAGCTTGCGCTCGATGCGCAATGCCAGCCACAGCGATTCGGCCGTCGGTTCAACCAGCTTGTTGAAACGCCCGACCAGGCCGCGCGCGACTTCCAGCTGACCGCGCTTGTACTGAATCGACGCCAGGTTGAGCAGCGCCAGCAGGTTGTCCGGTTCACTGCGCAGTGCGCGCTCGAAAAAATCGATGGCATCGCGCTCGCCGTTCCTCCCGAGCGAGCACAATCCGGCGTTGACGTACGATCGCGCCGGCGAGCTGTACAGCGGGTTCTTCAGCGCCGCGAGAAAATAGGCGATGGATTTTTCCTCGCGCCCGCTGCGGCACAGAAACCAGCCGTAGTTGTTGTTGATGTCCGGATCATTCGGCGCCAGGGCGAGCGCGCGCTCGAAATGCCGCTGCGCGACGTCGTTCTCGCGCAAATCCATGTGCACCAGGCCGAGTACGTTATATGCCGACGCATAATCCGGATCGGCGGCGATCGCGATGCGCAATTCTTCCAGCGCCACACCCATGTTTCCGCGCTCGAAATAGGCCGACGCGAGTTCGGTATGAATGCGCGCGCGATTACGTGGATTACCGACATCACCGCTCAGTGTGCCGGTTTCCACCGTGTTCGCCTGTGTCCCGGAGGATAGCGGGTTCTGCGCGCAGCCGGCCAGGGCGCCTGCGATGATGACCGTGACGGTCAGGACGGACATTTTCAGCATGGCTGTATCTCCACCACACGGCGCGTGCGCCGTGTCTTGTCTTCCACCCGGCCGGCGAGTTGTCCGCAGGCGGCGTCGATGTCATCGCCGCGCGTCTTGCGCGTTGTCACGACCAGCCCGGCGGCGAGCAAAGTCTCGGCAAAGCGGCGGATGGTTTCGCGCGGCGAGCGCTTGAAACCGGATTTCGGAAACGGATTAAACGGAATCAGGTTGAACTTGCACGGCACGTCGCGCACCAGATCGATGAGTTGTCGCGCATGTTCCGCGCCGTCATTGACGCCATCGAGCATGACGTATTCGAAGGTGACGAAATCGCGCGGCGCTTTGTCCAGGTAGCGCCGGCACGCGGCGAGCAGCGCCGCGAGCGGATACTTGCGGTTGATCGGCACCAGCACATCGCGCAGCGTGTCGTTGGGCGCGTGCAAGGAAACAGCCAGCGCGACCGGACAGGCCTCGCCCAGACGGTCGATCGCCGGCACGATGCCCGCGGTGGACAGCGTCACCCGCCGGCGCGAAAGTCCATAGGCGTTATCGTCCAGCATCAGGCGCATCGCGGCGACCACATTGTCGAAATTCGCCAGGGGCTCGCCCATACCCATCATCACCACGTTGCTGATCAGTCGCTCGCCCCTGGGCGCGGCGCCCTGGTCCGATGCGGCGTCCGGCGCTGGGGTCGCGCCGACATCGCGCGCCAGCGCGCGCGAAGCGATCCAGAGCTGGCCGATGATCTCGGCGGTACTCAGATTGCGGTTGAATCCCTGCTTGCCGGTGGAGCAGAATTTGCAGTCGAGCGCACAACCCGCCTGCGAGGACACGCACAAGGTGCCGCGATTGGCCTCGGGAATGAACACGCTTTCGACCGCGTTGTCCTTGCCGACGTCGATCAGCCATTTGCGCGTGCCATCGGCGGCCGTGGTGTCTGAAACAACCTGCGGCGCCCAGATGCTGGCGTGCGCGGCGAGTTTTTCCCGCAGCGGCTTGGCCAGATCGCTCATTTTCGAAAAGTCCGCCTCCCCGCGCTGGTGCATCCAGCGCAGCAGCTGCTTTGCGCGAAACGGTTTTTCGCCGATTTCAGCGAAAAAATCGGTCAGCTGCGCCGCATCGAAGTTGAGGAGGTTGGGATTCACAGGCGTTCTGGATTCAGCGCGAATAGACGTTCAGCGCGGGGAAAAAATAGGCGATTTCCACTTTGGCGGTGTCCACCGCATCCGACCCGTGCACGGCATTGGCGTCGATACTGTCGGCGAAATCGGCGCGAATCGTGCCTTTGTCCGCTTTTTTCGGATCGGTAGCGCCCATCAGTTCCCGGTTCCTGGCAATGGCGTTCTCGCCTTCGAGAACCTGCACCATCACTGGGCCGGAGATCATGAACTTGACCAGATCATTGAAGAATGGCCGCCCTTTGTGCACTGCGTAAAATCCCTCGGCCTCGGCCTGAGACAGCTGCAGCATGCGCGCGGCGATGATCTTCAAGCCGTTGGTTTCAAAGCGAGAATATATCTTTCCTACGATATTTTTGACCACTGCGTCAGGCTTGATGATGGATAGGGTACGTTCAACAGCCATGCAAATCTCCAATGAAATGTGTGCGGAAAAAGCTTAACGTCATATTTTATCAGGGATTTTACATTGTGTCGCCTGCGCCGCCTGATGCGCCCGATGCGCAGTCGCGTTCGTATATCAGTCGTGGGGACGCCAACTGATCTGCCAGCCGCTCTCACCTGCTCCGGCTTCCCAACCGCTGGCCACACCCAGACCGGGTACTGCGACCAGCGTGTCGGCGCAATAAATCAGGGGCAGGCGTTCGCGCTCCCATGGCGGCAGCCGCATTTCCTGCAACAGGTTTTTCAGACTGCGTGTGGACCCTTTGGCCCGCAGCCGCAATTTCTCCCCGCCCTGCCGCAGTCTCAGGTTCAAACCGAATTCACCCACGCGCAAACGCCCCAGGCCCGCGCCTGTTCGACGCTCAAAATGCAATGCGCCACCGAGTTGCGGCAACGACCACAGGCGCTTTCCGTCCCATTCACAGCGTAGATCCGCCGGTGGCTGCGGCAGCGACGGCAACAGATAGGCGCGTCCGGCGTAGCGGCGCAGTTCGCTCGCTCCCAGCGCGACACGCACGCTGGCATCGTCGCCAGCTTCGAGAAGCTGGCGCAGCGCCTCCTGCAATCGATCCGCCTCGGGCGCCGCAGCGCCCTGCCGCTGCAGCAGCCAGCGCAGCAAATTTTTCGACCGGGCACTTCCCAGGCGTCGCAATTCCGCCACCTCCAGTGTGCCGTCCTGCAACGCGCGCTTCGCATCGTCCTCGGCCAGCAGGTCCAGAGTCCGGCTTGCCTCGGCCAGATGCCGTGCCGCGCGCCCCAGGGTTGCGCGATAGCCGGGAAACGCCTGCTCGATGATCGGAAACACCCGGTGGCGCAGGAAGTTGCGGTCATAGCGCGTGTCCTGGTTGCTCTCGTCCTCGACCCACTTGAGTTTCCTGGCGCGCGCATACGATTCGATTTGCGTACGTGCCAGCCCAAGCATGGGTCGCAGGATCGCCGCCGCCCGCGTCCTCTTCCCGCCGCGATGCTGATCCCGAATCAGCGGCATCGACGCTCCACCTTTTACTCCGGCACCGCGCAGCAACTGCAACAACAGCGTCTCTGCCTGATCGTCCAGATGCTGCGCAAGCACGATGAAATCGGCCTGGCTTTGTGCTGCGTAGACCTGGTAGCGGACGCGACGGGCGGCAGCTTCCACACCCTCTGCGCGATGCGGGCCGATATCGACTTGATGCAACGCCAGAGCGATATCGTGTCGCTTGCACCGCCGCGCGCAAAACGCGGCCCAGAGGCGGGCGTTCGGGCTGATGTTATGGTTGATGTGTATGCAGGCAAGCCGAAAGTCGAGCGGGCCGGCGAGCCGGCGCAGCAGTTCCAGCAGCACCATCGAATCGAGGCCACCGGACAAACTCAACACCAGCCTGGCCCGGGGAAAGAGCAAAGGCTCGAGCGCTGCGCGCACCGTGGCTTCGAGCGCGTCGACGCTATTCGGTTTCGACTTCCTTGAACTTGCCATATTCCATCAGACGGCTCAGGCGCGCCTCGATCAGTTCGTCGACACCTTTGTTGGCAAATACGCGCAACGCGTCCTGCAGCGCTTTTTTCAGATTCTGCGCCATTGCCGTGTGGTCACGGTGGGCGCCGCCCAGCGGCTCGTTGATGATTTTATCGATCAGGCCCAGGGTTTTAAGCCTGGCGGCGGTGATACCCATGGTTTCCGCGGCCTCCGGCGCCTTGTCGGCGCTTTTCCACAGGATGGAGGCGCAACCCTCGGGCGAGATCACCGAATAAATCGCATACTGCAGCATCATCACAATATCGCCTACTGCGAGTGCAAGCGCGCCGCCTGAGCCGCCCTCGCCGATGACGGTGCAGATAATCGGCACGCGCAGTTCGGCCATGACGTAGAGGCTGCGGCCGATCGCCTCGGACTGGCCGCGCTCCTCGGCGCCGATGCCCGGATACGCTCCGGGTGTATCGACGAAAGTCAGCACCGGAATATTGAATTTTTCCGCCAGGCGCATCAAGCGCATCGCTTTGCGGTAACCCTCCGGCCGCGGCATGCCGAAATTGCGCAGGATCTTTTCCTTGGTGTCGCGCCCTTTCTGCTGGCCGATCACCATGACCGACTGACCGTTGAAGCGCGCCAGGCCGCCGACGATGGAAAGATCGTCGGCGTAGGAACGATCGCCGTGCAGTTCCTCGAAATCGGTGAACAGCGCGCCGATGTAGTCCAGGGTAAACGGACGTTGCGGATGGCGCGCCACCTGCGCCATCTGCCACGGCGTGAGTTTGGCGTAAACGTCCTTGGTCAGCGCATTGCTTTTCTTCTGCAGCCGCGCGATTTCCTCGGAAATGTCCACCGCCGAGTCGTCCTGCACAAAGCGCAGTTCCTCGATTTTGGCTTCGAGCTCGGAAATGGATTGTTCAAATTCGAGAAAGGTCGTTTTCAAAGGCGCGCAGCCGCGATGTGGGCACAGAAGGCCTCATTCTAGCGCACTGTCTGAACTGCGTACTCGGCCACGTTCGCAGTCTTTCAGTACTCGACCGGTACCGGATCCAGGCTGCGCCACAGATACCAGGTGGCGACGGAGCGCCACGGCGCCCAGTTCTCGGCCAATTCGCGCATGCGTTCGCGCGTGACGCGTTCGCCGTCGAAATAGTGCAAGCCGATCGCCTTCTGCAGCCCCAGATCGTCCAGCGGCAGCACGTCGGGCCGCAACAAATTGAACATCAGAAACATTTCCGCCGTCCAGCGACCGATGCCGCGCACCTGGATCAGTTCGGCGATCACCGCCTCGTCGTCCATGTCCGGCCAGTCGCGCGCGTGCATGCTGCCATCGGCGAAGTGTCGAGCAAGATCGGTGATGTACTCGGCCTTGCGCTGCGACAAGCCGCAGGTGCGAAGCCGGCGCCGCACCTTCAACAGTTGCGCCGGGGTCGCCTCGGGTGCGATCGCGACCACCCGGTTCCATACCGACTCCGCCGCCTTCACCGAAATTTGCTGGCCGACGATGGATCGCGCCAGCGTTTTGAACGGCTCGCCGCGGCGCGCCAGCGCGATGCGCGGATGGGCACGGATGATGCGTGCAAGCACCGCATCGCGCCGTGCCAGCGCACGCTTGGCGCGCAGCCAATAATCCGGACTCATGACGCCTGGGCCAGCGGCAGGTTGAGCAGCAGGTTTTGCGGTTTCATGTGCACCGTGCCGCCTTCACTCATGCACAACGCCAGGTACACCGGCCTGCCGGCGATGTCCGCGCGCATTTCGCCGTCGTCGGCGAAATCCAGGCGGAACAAGGCGAGCAGGCGTACCAGTCTGTCCTGGGCCAATTCCTCGCCCCGCCGCAGATCGTTGAGCAGCGCGGTGGACTGTGCGTCCAGGCCGATGTGCCAGGCCCAGCGTGTCTCCTCAATGCGCGCAATGGAAGTCACGCTCACGTCAACGCCGGAAAGGTGCCGTATCCAGTGTTCGATCACGCGACAGAACGCGCTGAGCGCAGCGCGGCCATGATTCATGCTGATGACCAGGTCGTGTCGCTCGTCGCGTTGCCAGTACAGTTCTGCGTTGCCCCGGTCCAGCACCTCGAGGTCTACCTCCTGCAGCGGCGCGCGCGCCTCTGCGATCAGCTGCTCGAGTCCGGCGCCGGGCGCGTTGCCGGCGCCGCTGGATGCACGCATCTCGACCATCTCCAGATCGGCGAGCATCACCGTGCCCTCCTGCAAACTGGCCTTCTGCTCGCGGTAGAACAATTCTGCCGCGCGCAATTCGAGCGGGTCCTCCTTGCCGTCGAGGATATTCCTCAGGATGACTTGAGCCAGCTGGTCGATGAACAGCGGCGGCGTGCTCACGTTCGCGCCGGCGAATAGTCCCAGGTAGCAGGCTTCCAAGGTCGGCGCAGCCAGCAATCGTGCGCGAAAATCGAGCACTATGCGGTAGTTGGCACGGGTATCCACATCCGCAATCGCCTCGATTCGCGCGTCCTCCACTGGCGCACGCGGTGCCCGCAACAGCGCCTGGTGCAGTGCGATCTCGTTGGCACAGGATTCCTCCACCGGACGCAATTCGGGTCGCAGATAATAGGCGCGCAGGAAGTCGTCGCTGACGAGCAGGCGACCGCTCGCATCTCGGTCAAGCAAATGAAAACCCGAGTGCCGCCAGAAATCCCGCACCAAGGTCAAGCGCGCACGACGGCGTGCGGCGTGACGCGGCTGTGCGCGGCGACGTGTTGAGCCAAGAATCCCATCTGATCGGAAAGGATCTTGCGGTTGGTGAGGATCAGATACTCGGCCTTGTTCGGCACGTAAGGCGCATACAGCAATTCCATTCCCGCTTCCTCGGGTTTGCGGTTGCGCTTGGCGCCGTTGCAGTGACGGCAGGCGGAGACCACGTTCATCCAGTGGTCGCGCCCGCCGCGCGACAGCGGCGTAATGTGGTCGCGCGTCAGGCGCAGGTATCCGTACTCGGCGCCACAATAGGCGCAGATATGGCGGTCGCGGCGGAACAACTCGCGATTGGAGAGCGGCGGCACCTGCGAGAAACCCTTCGCCGCCATCGCCCGGCCTTTGATCGCGATAATGGAGTTGGTGGTGATGCTGGAACGCTCGCCGGTCTTGCGCGAGGTGCCGCCATAGAACGTGAATGCGCTTTCGCCCAGGGTCCATGCCACCAGGTTCTTCGCGTAGTAATAGCAGGACTGCTGCCAGGTCACCCAGCGGTGCGGAACGCCATGAAAATCCAGCGTCAGGATGAGCGGAATCTCCGCCATGCGCTTGCCCCAAATCCCCTGTTGGTAAAAAACCAGGCTTGATGCACTGCGGGATAACACCAAGAAAAGCCGCAGCCATCAAGTGCTTGCGCGGAATTCTGCCTCAAAACTCGCAGTTGCGCCAGCATCACGCGCGACACCTGCCGCCGCTGGCTATTTGGCCGTCTTGCGCACTGCAGGCCGCGGTTTTTTGCGCGTCACCGATGGCTTGGGCAAGGGCACCATCTGCGGCGCACCGGAAACCACGCACCCGGTGTCGCAGCAGCGCCCGGGCTGGCGGTTGCGCTTGATTTTGCGCGCCGGATCGGCAAGCACCCCGCGATCGAGCAGGCGCTCCACCAGTTCCACCTTGTTTCCGACAGGATAATTGCGCCAGATTTGCTTTTTCATTGCCTCGGGCGAGCCGCCGCCGTGCAGGCTGATCAGCGAATACCAGCCGCCCTGGTTGGAAGCGGTAAGGTCTTCGATGAAGCGCGCCACTTCGATACGCTTGTCGTAGGGAATTTCGGGGTTGCCGCGCAGCACGTCGGCTAGCCTGGCCGCGGTGGCCGGATTATGGTCTTCGTCGGGTCCCGGAAGGGAGACGATCAGGCCGCCGGAGACGTGATGCGCCAGCCGGTGCATGTCGTAGATCTGCGTCGCCAGCAGCAGCTTGCCTATATTGGAGAACACTGCGTCAGGCATCACGTTGCCCGATGGATCCGCGGCGGCGTAGACCGATGCCGCCACGCCGCAGGCGAAGAACCCCTCTACGATCTTGATCAACTCGACCATCTGCTCGCGCAGATTGTGCGCCCGTTCCAGATCGATTCCGTTGGCCTCGGTCATCAGCGCGCCGGCGCCGATCAGCAGGTCGCCGAAGCCTGCCCGCGCGCCGATGCAGGTATGACGGTGATGCGTGGCATAGGTATGTGTGAGAAATCCCGCATGCTGCCATTCACCCGCGAGGAACACCCGCTCCCAGGGCACGAACACACGATCGAACAGGCATACGCCGGTGGACTGACCGTACTTGCCGCTGAACTTCGCCGCGGCCTCGCCTGGGCGCCCGGCAGGACGCGCTACGATGGTGAGACCCTTCGCATCCACCGGAACGGCGCAGCAAACGGCATACGCCGCGTCCGCTTCGGTCATGTTGCGCCCGGGCATGACCAGGATTTCGTGCACATAGGGCGCGCCGGTAACGATCGCTTTGACGCCGGAAACGACAATGCCGCCTCTGCGCCGCCCGACAATGCGCACATGGCTGTCCGGACTTTCCTGTTCATGCGGGCGCTTGGCGCGGTCGCCCTTGCCGTCGGTCATGGCCACGGCGCAGGTGAGGTCGCGCTCCTGCGCGTCATGCATATAAGCGAGAAAACGCTGGTGATATTCGCTGCCGCAATCCTGGTCGGTACGGTGCGTGGACTGGTACAGCGCGCTGAAAGCGTCGCCGCTGAGATAGCGCTGGGCGCAACCGGTTTCCTGACACACCAGCCGCACGGCTTCGAGCTTGTTCAACAGATCGGCGCTGCTACGCGCGACGTGAATCAGCCGGTTTACTTCCTGTCCCGAGGTGTGTTGTTGCGCGCGCATCAGCGGCGCCAGTTCCGGCCTGAGCGCATAATCGTAAGTAAGGCCGATGGCATTGACGCCGGGTGCGAGACCGGCGTCGCCGGCGACGGACTTTACCTTGCGCCCGTTCACATATACGCTGGGCTTGCAGGCTTTGAGCGACTCACGGAATTCCCTGCCCGACATGAACATAACGCCTCCCGGGTACCCAGAACGCGGCGACGCGAACTGGTCCAAACGATTCCGAGTTTGATCTGGGTCAAGCGGACCCACGTTCGACCGACTATGCTGTAATTCAACAACCCTGAATGCTATCGACCATGACCAAGAACGATTTCTCCGGATTCTGCGCGCTGCTGCAGTCGCAGCGCAAGCAGTTACTCGGCGAGATGCGCGAAAAAATCGCCTCTATCGAAGACGGTCCGGATTTTCCTAACCAGTTGAAAATCGCTGACAACGACGGACTGCCCGATGCGGCGGCCGAGATGAACGATGCGATGGTCGAGCGCGAAAGCCAGGAACTGCTGGAAATCGAGGCCGCGCTTGCGCGCATCAGCGACGGCAGCTACGGCAGTTGTTCGGACTGCGGCGACGAGATCGGCGGGGCGCGCCTGAAAGCGTATCCGGCGGTCAAGCGCTGCCTGCGCTGCCAGGAAAAATATGAACACACGCACGGTCAGAACCACGCGGCCTGAATGCGCGTGACGATGCGGACACGTGACCGAATCACGCGAATCTAAACTGGAGAAACAATGTACACGCACATTCTGGTACCCACAGACGGTTCGGCCCTTTCCGACAAGGCCGTCGAAGCGGCAATCAAACTGGCCAAGCTGGCGGGCGCACGCATTACCGCTTTCCACGCGGTCGAACCCTATCCGCTGCAAGGCGCTTACGCGGCAGAAGCCAGCGGCGTTGCCGAACTGCAGCCGGAGATTTTCGCCGAACGCAGCGAGGAGTACGCCAAACGCGTGTTGGACACAGTCACCAAGGCGGCCGCGGCGGCCAAAGTGCAGTGCGACACCAGCTTCGCTACCAGCCACTCCGCGTCCCAGGCGATCGTCGAAAAAGCCAAGAAAGAAAAATGCGATCTTATCGTCATGGCATCCCACGGCCGGCGCGGCCTGGAAGGTTTTCTGCTGGGAAGCGAGACGCAGAAAGTCCTGACGCACAGCTCCATTCCGGTGCTGGTGTACCGCTAGAATCGGAACAAGCGTAAAGAAAACAGGGCGGGGTCTCCCCGCCCTTTTTTTTTGGGGGGCCACAGAACGCACCGCCATTGGCCGGGATGTAACGGACCGTGCGCCGCCGCGGCCGCTTCGCGCGCTCAATTCGCGCGTCAACTTGACAATTCTCAACGCGACTTAAAGCGCTGCGGGTAGCCTATTTTTGAAATGCCATACAGAACCAAGACATCAGATTTTCCAATGAGATCGATCGCATAGCCCGATAGCGTGCGCATCCGTTTCTGTCTGTTGGTTTTTTTTCCGAGCACGCACGGCGCCTGAATATGCGTGTATGCGCATATGTTGACTTTACTCAAGCTCCGGGATTTCCACGAGTGCCTAATACCGGTTATCGATGCAAGCTCAGCGGATGTCCGCGACGGCATTCATGAGCGCTTCTCTACCAAAGGAGAGCGGAACAATGCGCACAGGAATATTCATGGTTGCCCTGCTGGCTTCCATGCTCCTTACACCCGCCGCCCTTGCCGCGGCCGATACCGATTCGGACTCGGCCAAATTACTGAAGTCCACCTCGGATCACACCAAGTTCAAGGCGCTGCAGCAGGAATTCAATTCCGGCCCGGAAGTCACAAAAGCCTGTCTTAGTTGCCATACGGAGGCCGCCAAGCAGCTGCACCGGACCGAACACTGGAAGTGGGAATACAAGACCCCCCAGGGCCAGCTGCTGGGCAAGAAGACACTCATCAACAACTTCTGTATCTCACCTTCGTCCAACGAGGCGGCCTGCAACATCTGCCACATCGGTTACGGCTGGAAAGACGACACCTTCGACTTCAAGTCGGAAGTCAACGTCGATTGCCTGGTTTGTCACGACACGTCCGGCAACTACAGGAAACCGGCGGGCCTGGCGGGCAACGTGGTCACCAAGGCGATGGAGTTTCCGCCCGGCTCGGGCAACATCATCAAACCGATCAATCTGACAAAGATCGCGCAGGCGGTCGGAAAAACCAGCCGTGACACCTGCGGCGCCTGCCATTTCTACGGCGGAGGCGGCGACGGCGTCAAGCATGGCGACATGGACAGCTCGCTGGCGGCGCCCGACAAGGCGCTCGATGTGCACATGGACGCGCTCGGCCTCAACTTTGCCTGCGCCACCTGCCATATGACCCAGGGCCATCAGGTGCCCGGCAGCCGCTACGCGCCCACCGGCAGGGACAAGGGCGAGGCGCACCTGCGCGGCAAGGATTACAAGACCAACCCGACTACCTGCCAGGCCTGTCACGGCCAGGCTCCGCACAAAACGAATGCCAAGCTCAATGACCATACCGACAAGGTGGCGTGTCAGACCTGTCACATTCCAAAATTCGCGCGCGGCGGCGTCCCCACCAAAATGTCCTGGGACTGGTCCACCGCCGGGAAGATGGGCCCCGATGGCAAACCGCTCACCATAAAGGACGCCAAGGGCCACCCCACCTACATGGCGATCAAAGGCGACTTCGTCCTGGGCGATGACGTCATTCCCGAGTACCGCTGGTTCAACGGCACGGTGACCTACACGCTGCGCAGCGACAAGGTCGACGACAGCCACCAGCCCGTCCAGATGAACCGCTATGCGGGCAGCGCGAGCGACGGAAAATCGCTGATCTGGCCGGTCAAGATCATGCACGGCAAGCAGCCCTACGATCCGGTGAACAAGACCCTGGTCGTGCCGCACACCGCGGGAATTGACGACACCGCCTACTGGACCAACTTCAATTGGGAGAAGGCGATCGCCAAAGGCATGGCCACGATCGGCGAGCCGTACTCGGGCAAGTTCGACTTCATCGCCACCGAGAGCACCTGGCCGATCACGCACATGGTGGCACCGGCCAAGGACGCGCTCGGCTGCCACGCATGCCACGCCGCCGGCGGGCGGCTGGAAAAGGTCCCGGGCATTTACATCCCCGGTCGCGCCAGCGACCACGCGAGGTGGCTCGACACCGCGGGCTGGGCCCTGGCGGCGCTAAGCCTGCTCGGCATGCTCATCCACGGCCTGGGGCGGGTCCTCCTGTCCCGGCGCAAGAACTAAAGGAGATTCACCATCGTGGCACGCATTTACATTTTCAAGCGCTTTGAGCGCTTCTGGCACTGGGCGCAGGCAGCGCTGATCATTTTCATGCTGCTGACCGGCTTTGAGATCCACGGCAGCTACCGCCTGCTTGGCTGGGAAAAGGCGGTCAACCTGCATACCACCGCAGCCTGGACGCTGATCGGTCTGTGGCTGTTCGCGATCTTCTGGCATTTCACCACCGGCGAGTGGCGGCAGTACATTCCGACCAGCAAGAACATCATCGCCGTGCTGAATTACTACTCGGTGGGGATTTTCGCCGGTACGCCGCATCCGTTCCGCGTCACCCAGCTGTCCAAGCACAACCCGCTGCAGCGTCTCGCCTATCTTCTGGTGAAGCTGCTAATCAATCCGCTGATCTGGGTGAGCGGCCTCGCCTACCTGTATTACAACGAAATCGCGGCCTCGAAAATCGCCATCATCGCCGGACTTCAGCTCGGCACGATCGCCCTGGTGCATACCGCGGCGGCATTCATGATGCTGATTTTCCTGATTGGTCACCTCTACCTCTCCACCACCGGCCATACGCCGCTCGCCCACATCAAGGCGATGATCACCGGCTGGGAGGATGTGGAAGCCGACAAGCCGGTTGCGGCCCTCGTCAAGTGATGACGGACCTTCAGGCAGCACGGGAATTCAATCATTCGACGCACAGGAGATTAAAAAATGAAATCCAAATTCGGACTGAACCTGATGGCACTCATGCTGGCCGCCGGCGCGATGAGCGCCGCGCAAGCCTACGACGGTGACTGGAAGCGCGGGCGCATCTACTACCGGCAGGTGTGCACCACCTGCCACACCGCCGAACTGAAGAAAGCCATCGGCCCCAATGACAAAACCCAGGCGGAATGGGCGGCCGTTTTCAAGACCGACAAGCACGGCAAAGGCAAAGACACGGTGAAGCACTTCTTCAGCAAGCAATACCGTGACGGCATCAAGGCAACGAACGCGGCGGCCGCGAAATTTGCCGCCGTGCCCGAGAACGAGCTTCTCGAGGACGTCAAAGCCTTCCTGAACAAGAGTGCCAAGGACGGCGATTCACCGGCCGGGTGCAGCTAGGCATGAGCGAAGGTCCAGCCTGGCGCAGCGGCTTCAAGGCCGATTACGAGCGCATATTCGTCGAACCGTGGTCGCCCTACCTGGGCGCCATCCTGCTGGTGATGGTCATATTCGGGCTGATGACGAGCGGCCTGTTCTGGGGCGTGTTCGGCGGCCTCAAACTGTGGGGCGACTGGGTGAACAATGCGATCGGCCTGGGCGAGATGCTGAAGATCAGGACCGAGCTCGACAGCCCGCTGATGCACCGCATGTCGCTGATGGACATTACGCTGCTGATGGGGGCGTTCACAGCGGCGCTGATGTCGCGTCAATTTCGCATTAGCCGCGCGCCGAAGCTCGAATACCTATGGGGCGCCCTCGGCGGCATCCTGATGGGAATCGGCGCCTCGCTCGCCGGCGGCTGCACCACCGGCGGCTTCTTCACGCCTGCGCTGCATTCTTCACCAGCGGGCTGGACGATGGCGCTGGGCCTTACGGCAGGCGCGGTCGCCGGTCTGAAGCTCCTGCTCTGGACGCTGGACAACATCAGCTGGGGCATGCAGGTCCCGGCCTCGGGCGACTCTGCGCCGCGCGGCCGCTATCCGCTGTTCGGTGTCCTCATCGTTGCGGTAATCGTCACCTGGACGCTAATCTGGGCGTACGCCGCAGACACGAAAGTGGCCAGCCGCGCGATCATCGTGGTCGCCGGCTTTGCCATGGGTTTCATCCTGCACCGGTCGCGCCTGTGCTTCGCGCGCGGTTTTCGCGAGCCCTTCATGACGGCCGAGGGCGACATGACCAAGGCGCTGATCCTGGCCCTCGCGATCGGCATCCCACTGGCCTCGCTGCTGTTCCAGAAGAAAGTAATCGATCCTTACATTGCCATTCCGCCGACCTTCTGGCTGGGCTCACTCCTCGGCGGCGTGATTTTCGGCATGGGGATGGTCTTCGCCGGCGGCTGCGCATCGGGCTCCATGTGGCGCGCCGCCGAGGGCAATCTAAAGCTCTGGGTGGCGCTGTTCTTCTTCGCCTGGGGCGGTTCGACCTTCTCCGGCCTCATGCATCGTTGGAACATCACGGCGCCCGACGTGAATCTGGACGGCCTGGAATTCACCAAGGTCGGCATCCAGGCGTATCTGCCTGACATGCTGGGCGGCTGGGGATGGGCCCTTCTGGTCGGACTCGGACTGCTGTTGCTCTGGTACATCTTGATTCGCTACAACGAATCGACGGAAAAATTCACGATTCTGTAAAGCTTCACCTCGTAGACACTAAGGAGATTGCCATGCGTACACAACTGAAAACCCTTGTAGTCGCGCTGATGCTGGCTCTGCCCGTCGCGCTGCCCGCTGCCGTTTGGACTGCACCGGCACAGGCCCAGGCGGCAGGCACGCAAGCCGCGCAGGCCAATTATTACCAGCACCTGGTCGACTACGATTTCGTCAAGCAGTGGGTTGACATCCCGCCCAAGAAGGGCGTGATGCTGATCGACGCGCGGCCCACCGGACGCAAGTTCAATCCCGGACACATTCCCGGCGCGATCAACATTCCGGATGACAAGTTCGAGCAGATGCAGAGCCTGCTGCCGCAGGACAAGAACATGCTGCTGATCTATTACTGCGAAGGCCCTGAATGCGTGCTCAGCCATAACTCGGCCAGGAAAGCCGAGGCGCTCGGCTACACCAACGTCAAGGTGTACACCAACGGCTATCCGGAGTGGGTCGCCAAGGGCGAGGTCGGCGCGGTCGCAGGCGCCTACATCAAGAAGCTGATCGACGAGAAGGCCGCCTACACACTGGTCGATTCGCGGCCCAAGCGCGTGGTGGACAAGGACGGCATCATCCCCACGGCGCTGAATATTTCCGACAGCGAGTTCGACAAGCACAGCGACAAGCTGCCGGCGGACAAGGCGGCCGAGTTGATCTTCTACTGCGGCGGACTCGAATGCGTGCTCAGCGGCAATTCTGCAGAAAAAGCGCGCAAGCTCGGCTACACCAACGTCAAGACCTACGCCATGGGCCATCCTGACTGGCTGAAACTTTACGGCGCACCCAAAACGGCAGCAGCCGCGCCTGCCGCCGCTGGAGCCGATGCGCAAGCAAGCGTCAGGGTCGAGACCGGCAAGGAGAAGGGTTCAGTTTCGACCGCATGGTTCGAGCGCACCATAAAGGAGAGTCCCGGCACGCTGCTGGTAGTCGATGTGCGCGACGCGAAAGAGTACGCGGCAGGCACAGTAAAAGGGGCGATCAATATTCCCCTGTCCGAGCTGGCGCAGAAAATCGCCTCCCTGCCCACGGACCGGCCAATCGTGTTCGTCTGCGCCACCGGCGCGCGTTCCGGCGAAGCCTACGATACGGCGAAATTGCTGCGCGCCGAGCTGAACATCTATTTCCTGGATGCCAAGGTACGCTACGCCGGCGACGGAACCTTCAGCATCGTCCTGTAGCGCAATAGGCGAAGCGCGCGGCGTCATGCCGCGCGCTTCTTTGACTTTGCGCGCGGCATCAGGCGCAGCAGATCGCCGCGCAAGGGCTTCTTCTGGTCGAGTTGCGTGGCGATGCGGCTGCACACGCTGCGGCAGATTTCGACCATCGCCGCGTCCGCGGCGCGGTAATGTACCTGGTTGCCCGCCTTGCGCCGGGCGAGCACCCCGCTCCTGTGCATCATGTTCAGGTGTCGCGAGATATTCGTTTGCGTGGCGCCGAGCTCCGCGACGATCTGCGATACGGTTTTCTCCTCTTCGCAGATGGCGTGCATGATGCGCAGGCGCGTCGGTTCTGAAAGCACGCCGAAATACGAAGCCAGAACGTCAAACGCGTGATCGAGCTTGTCCACTGCACCTCCGGTCAATTCCGTTTCGACTATATAAGCAGTTGCGCATATTATCAATCATCCGGTGTAGCGGAATCGCCTGTCACCGGCCGTCTGGGGATGGACCGCCACGCGCCGCCTTTTTTGTACGCTGACGCATCGAAAAACCCGGCTTGATACACTACGCTACAAACTTTTCGCACTCCGCACGAGTCCGCGGTTATAAAGGAACGTATGGATCAGCCGGACCACATACTGGTCGTCGACGACGATGCCGAAATCCGCAGCCTGCTCGGGGACTACCTGCGCAAGAACGGATACGAGACCGGTCTCGTCGCCGACGGCAAGGCGATGTGGGCCGCCCTCGCACGCGGCAAGGTGGATCTGATCGTGCTCGATCTGATGCTGCCGGGAGAGGACGGGCTGACGCTGTGCCGCAAGCTGCGCGCCGATTCGGATACCCCGGTGATCATGCTCACCGCCCGCGGCGAGGAAACCGACCGCATCGTCGGCCTGGAGATGGGCGCCGACGATTACCTGGCAAAGCCGTTCAGTCCGCGCGAACTGCTCGCACGCATCAAGAGCGTGCTGCGGCGCACCCGCAGCCTGCCGCGCAATCTGCGCGCCGACGACGCGCGCGGCATCGCGTTCGCGGGCTGGCGCCTGGATACGGTGGCGCGGCACCTGGTGTCACCCGGGGGCGTGGTCACGTCCCTTAGCGGCAACGAGTACCAGCTGCTGCGGATTTTTCTCAGCCACCCCAATCACGTGCTCACGCGCGACCAGCTCATGCTGTTGTCCAAGGGCCACGACGCCGACCCGCTCGATCGCAGCATCGACATCCAAGTGAGCCGGCTGCGGCACCGCCTGGGCGACGACCCCGCCGATCCGCGCATTATCAAAACGGTGCGCGGCGAGGGCTACGTGCTCGCCGTGCCGGTCGAGGTGAAGCGATAATGCGTCTGCTACCGCGCAGTCTGTTCGGCAGGCTGGTTCTGATCCTGCTCGGCGGCCTGATCCTGG
>Ga0208566_1000100_pt1 | contig 61472 bp, 66 predicted proteins | sample PL_2010_150m_FD_184159 | JGI IMG/M metagenome (GOLD analysis project Ga0208566, IMG submission 184159) | Freshwater microbial communities from Powell Lake, British Columbia, Canada to study Microbial Dark Matter (Phase II) - PL_2010_150m... | ecosystem: Environmental > Aquatic > Freshwater >...
TCCTCGTCCATGCTGCCGACATCGCCGGTATGCAGCCAGCCGTTGCGCAAGGTCTCGGCGCTGGCGCCGGGATTGTTCCAGTAGCCGGCCATGACCGTGTCGCCGCGCACCAGGATTTCGCCGATCTCGCCGCTGGGCAGCGGCCGGTCGTCGGCGTCGGCGACGATGACCTCGGCGCCGGTGAAGGCATGGCCGACCGACGCAAGGCGCCTCTCGTAACTAGGATGTGCGGTATCGGCATGGAGAGCCTTGTCCATGCAGGTGATGGTCATCGGCGACTCGCCCTGGCCGTAGATCTGCACCAGTTTGAAGCCGAAGCGCCGCAGCGCCGCCTTGCAGTCGGCCACATACATCGGTCCGCCGCCATAGACGATGGTCTTGAGCCCGGTGGTGTCGGCTTCGCCGGGGTGGTCGACCAGGCGCTTGACCATGGTCGGCGCGGCGAACATCGTCACGCCGCGATGTGCCTGCAGCAGCGCGTAAATTTCAGCCGGATCGAAACCGCCCGATTCGGGCACTACGTTGAGTCCGGCGCGGGCGACGTGGGGCAGCATGTAAAAGCCCGAGCCGTGCGACATCGGTGCGGCGTGGATGATGGCGTCGCCGGGGGCAATAGTGTCGACGTCGGCCAGATAGTTGAGGATCGCTGCCATCGCATTGCGATGGGTCAGGGTCACGCCCTTGGGCCGTCCGGTGGTGCCACTGGTATAGAACAGCCAGGCCGGATCGTCTGCCGCACGCGGCGCGACTGGCATCGGATCAATGGCGAAAAGCTGGGCGTATTCCGGTCCGTCCACGTCTAGCACCTGCTCCAGCCCAGCCACGGCGAGCGGAGCCAGCGCAGCATAGAGGTCGGCGTTGGCGAAGCACAAGCGCGCGCCGCTGTCGCCGAGGATGAATTCCAGCTCCTTCGGATGCAGCTTGGCGTTGATCGGCACCACGGCCAGGCCCGCGTGCCAGCAGGCGAACATCAGCTCGACGTACTGCGGGCAGTTCTTCATCACCAGGCCGACGCGGTCGCCGGGCATCAGCCTCGCCATCAGGCCGGCGGCAAGACGCCCGACACGCGCGGCCAGTTCGGCATAGTTCGCCAACAGGCGCTTGCCATGGGCGAGTGCGGACCGCTGCGGATGGACCCGTGCAGAACGCAAGAGCAGTTGGGCGATGTTTATGCTCATGGGTCAGAATGTAGCAAATTTCCGCCGGAGTTCGTCCTGCACCGCGAAACGCGCCTGCGGAACGGCCATGCAAGAGGCGCGACAACGTGAACGAATTTACGCAGACAGCCCGCCACCAGACCCGTCCGCATTGCGCCACATCATGTTCTTCATGGTGCAGCTAACCACCTGCCCGCACGACGGACAGGTGGCCTGAAGTCCTGCCGCGACGGCGCTTTCGAGAGACTCCAGATCCCTGAAAACTACAGGGCAGGCGAAGATGGCGCGGCAGTGGCCGCATCTGATTCTTACGTCCGAAATTGCAGTCATGATGTCGTAGCTTCCAGCCTTTCTTTCGTCGTTCCGCGACCAGCGATTCAGGCGATGCCCGGGTTTCCCTTCATGCCAATCAGCTTCGGTACATTGACCTTGCGCGTGCTGACGGTCTTCTTGTCTTTCAGCCAGCGGCCGACGACGTCCCACACCGGTTCGCCGGTAGCCGAAGGATCGACCGGCGCCCAGCCGGCGACCTTGTAGGTTTTGTCCGCCGCCATAGGCTTGTCATGCAGGCGCATGTCCGAAATGCGGCTTCCCGCCTTGGCGTTGGGATCGCAGGTGTAGTTCATGCCGCCGACCCGCACCATGTCGCCGCCCTGCTGGTAATAGGGATCGGGATTGTAGAGATTGTCGGCTATGTCTTCGAGGATTTCCTTGACCCGTTCGCCCTTCATCTCGTTCAGGGTCGAGTAGGGATAGGTGATCGCGGTCTGGTCCATCAGGTGCTCGAAGGTAATCGCGCTTCCCGGCAGCAGCGTGGTGCCCCAGCGGAATCCCGGCGAGAAGCCGATGTCGGCGCCCCTGACTTCCATGATGGCATCCAGTATCAACTGGTCCCAACTGCCGTTGAAGTTGCCGCGCCGGTAGAGCAGGCCTTCGGTAACGGCGAGTTTCTCTTCCAGTTTCGCCTTGTGCGGCGCACGCACCTTGTCTATGTAGCCGGCCATCTCGACGTCTGCGGGCAGCAGGTTGGAGAAGATCGGCAGCAGCTTGTAACGGAAATCCTGAACTTTTCCGCCGCGCACGTCGAAGTCGAGCACGGCAAGGAACTTGCCGTTGGAGCCGGCATTGGTGACCAGCGTCTGGCCGCCGGCATTCTTTACGGTGATCGGTCGCGGCACGCCGTCATGGGTGTGGCCGCCGAGGATGGCGTCGATGCCGGTGACGCGCGAGCCCATCTTCAGGTCCACATCCATGCCGTTGTGCGAGAGGACGACTACGACTTTCGCTCCCTTGGCGCGCACTTCGTCGACCATCGTCTGCATGTTTTCGTCCTGGATGCCGAAAGTCCAGTCGGCCATCATGTAGCGCGGGTTGGCGATCGGCGTGTAAGGAAAAGCCTGGCCGATCACCGCGATTTGCACGCCGTTCATCTCGCGCATCGCATAGGGCGGGAATACCGGATCACCGAAGTCGGTGGTCTTGATGTTCTGCGCGAGGAATTCGATCCTGCCTTTCAAATCCTTGTCGACGATTTCCTTCACCCGCTTGTCGCCCAGCGTGAATTCCCAGTGCGCCGACATCATGTCCACGCCGAGCAGCTTGCAGGCATCGACCATGTCCTGTCCCTTGCTCCACAAGGCGGTTGCGGAGCCCTGCCAGGTATCGCCGCCGTCGAGCAACAGCGCGCCGGGGCGCCCGGCGCGCATGCGCTTGACCAGTGTCGCCAGATGGGCGAAGCCGCCGACCTTGCCGTAGGTCTTTGCCGCCTGGGCGAAGTCCAGGTAGGTAAAGGCGTGTGCTTCGCGTGTGCCGGGCTTGATGTTGAAGGCCTTGAGCAGATGCTCGCCGACCAGATGCGGCGCTTTGCCCAGCGCGGCGCCGATGCCGAGATTGACGCTTGGCTCGCGAAACCAGATCGGTAGCAGCTGCGCGTGGCAGTCCGTGAAGTGCATGAAATGCACGTTGCCGAACTTCGGCACGTCGTAAAGCGCGTTGGCATTTCCCGCGGCGAGCAGCGGGCGGGCATCGAGCGCCGCGCCGGCTACCGAAGCGGCAGCCAGCATCTGGAGGAATTCGCGGCGGTTCATCGAGGACATCGGTCAATCTCCTGAAGCAGGGGCGGGGCAAAGAAAAAAGGCCTAACCGAAGTTCATCGGCCAGGCCCGGGCATGGCGCGGCGCCGTGCTACTTATTGACGGGAGAGTCGGGATCGAGCAACAGCGCTACCAGGTCCTTGATTTGCTTTTCCTTCAGCGCACCGATATGGCCAAAGCGGGGCATCTCCGAGCACAGGTTATAGCTCTTGGAATTGTAGATTCTGGAGTATGTGTATTTCTGGATTTCCTCTGAATTGCCTCGCAGTTTGCCGAACTGGTAGAGGCTTGGTCCCACGGTGCCGAATGAATGCTCTTGCGGACTGATTTGATGACAGTTGTAGCAGTTGCCGCCTACCGGCAGGCCAGGGTCGTCGCTCCAGGTGAAGCCGCGGCCGCTTTGCGCCAGCTTTTCGCCGGACTTCCAGTCGCCGAGGAGTTTGCCGTCGGGGGGGTATTTGACGGCGGCCAGTTGGTCTTCCTGCATCTGCTTTGCGAGGTATTCCGGGGGCTTGTTGCCGCTGCGGTTGCAGACGGCCTGCAGGCCATCTTCGGCGAGGCGGTCGAGCGAGGCCTGGCCGTGCGGTTTGAAGTCCTTCTTGATTACCGCGATGGCCTTGGCACGGTGGTCGGCGTCTGCGGCGGCCGGCAGAGCTGCGGTAAGGAGCGGGGCGGCCATGGCAGCGGCGAGAAAAAGTTTATTCGTCATGTCTGTCTCCCTGTTAGCGCTTGATGCCCGGGCCTTTGTAGACCTGGCCGTTGGCGTTGCCGATCATGTAGGTCAGCAGATAAGCGATTGCGTCTGAGGCGTATTTCGGTTCCGGAAAACGCTGCTGGCGAAAGCAGTCGCCCATGCGCCACTGGTGGGTCAGCATGACTCCGCCGGTCATGCGATAGCCCGGCCATCCCTGTACTCCGCTCATGGCACCCTTCGCCGTGCTCAGGTTAGGAAGATTCTGCATGCGGATGCGCTTGCCGTCGGAGCCATGGCAGGTGTTACACGAGAAGTCGTAGGGACCGGCGCGGAAGGCGGCGATCTCCTTGCCTATCTCGTAGGCCTCTCGCACTTTCGGATCCTTGAGCGGCACATCGAGCTTCATGTTGCGCGAATGGCCCGCGACATAGGTGACCAGATTGGTGATGTCGGGGGTGAAATTGGCGTTCGCGAATGGCCTCTTGGCGATGTCGTCGAACTTGAAGCCCTGTTTTTCGACCATGCACCAGACGATGCGGCGCTCGGCATCCATCACCGCATCGGCATCGGCGAAGTAGCGCGGCATCTTGACATAGGCGCCCTCGACCTTGCCCACGCCCTGACCGAGGTCGCAGCTTTCGGCGAGCGAGACGTTGTTCGGGCCGCGTTTGGTCTTCCACTGCTCTTCGCCCTTCATTTCGAAAAGCTCGGCCGGATTGCTTTCTTCCATTTCGGCGCGGAACTTCTCGAACTCGAGGGTTGCAGCATCCTTTGCTTCGGCCACCTGGGCAGGTGCGGGCTTCGCGGCTGGCTTTTTGGACGTCTGGGCGAATGAACCACCCATTGCCACCATGGCGCAGAGTGCGCCAATGAGGTTTTGTTTCATAGTCTCCTCCTGTTAAGGAATGGGGCGGGTGTGTCCCGCTCCGGTTTTTTATTTTTGGATCAATTTGTGGATCAAGCGGTCAGGCAACTGCGGCTTCGTCAGTTCTCTTGTCTCCCTTGTTGTCTACCCAATTGACTACGACCTTGTCGCCGGTTTTGGCGCCTTTGACCTTGAAACCGAAGACGGGGTTGCGCGACACGGATGTGCCGACATGGCCTTCAACTACCTTCTTGCCACCGACCTCGACCGTCATTGTCTGAATGAAATGGGGGGGCACCGTGTTGCCGGCAGCATCCTTGCGCTGGCCGGTTTCCATGGGGTGGGCCATCAGGATGCGGACTTCTGCCACATCGCCCTTCATCGTTGCACGAATCTTCATCGGGTCTGCCATGGTGTGTTCCTCTCTGTCTTTTATCTATGTTGTTGGTATTAGCCGCCGCAGCCGCCGACGGTGACCTTGACTTCTTTTTGAGCGGTATAGAACTTGCCGTCTGCTTTCGCGACTGCCTTGACGAGGGATGTCTGGCCCATCTTGAGGCGCGCGGAAACCTCCGGCAGAGCGCCGTTGGCAAAATCGAAAGATGCGGAAAGCGGCTGTGGATTCTTTTCGACAAGAATCCAGATCGAACTGGTGTTGGGAATATTGCTGATGACGTCCACCGGCACCACCGCTCCGTTTTCTGCGATGTCGGGAACCCTGAGAATCAGGTCCTTGCTGTCTGCTGGCGCACTGGCGCCCATGCCCTTGAGTGCGCCTGCCGTGTCCTTCGCTTCGAACGCGGCCTTGTTCCACTCGGCCGCCAGTACTTGCGTCGGGCGCAAGGCGCCGGCGGCGATCAGGCCGGCCAGAACGCCACTGGCGGTGGCGCTCTTGAGTACCGTTCTGCGGGTAGTGTTCATGAAATATTTTTCTCCTCTGGTTTCGTGTTGTTATTGCTTCAGCCCATCTTGGGCAGGCTAGCATAGTGGATTATTTCCGCCTTGTGTCGGCTTGGCAAATCATCTGTCGTGATGAAGAAATCAAGGGACCTGATTCAGCGCGGCCCGATATATTGCGAACCATGCGCCATGGAGGCGGTACGCGTTGCGTGCGAATCGGACGGGACCGCATTGGGCAATTGATCGGTCAATCAAAACATTTGATTCGCGTTTCTTCGGCGCACAGTTACATAGTAGCCGGCGCCATGAAAACGCTTACGCTCATGGTGGCGTTGCCGGACGCATTTACTTTGTCGTGTCGCATCTATAAACAAGGAGGAGACCTGTGGACATTATCAAGCGCGCACTCATCACTCTCATCAGCAGCGGATTTCTGTTTGTCAGCGGTAACGCGTTCGCCCAGGAGACACCCGCTGCGGCACCTGCCGGAGTAACGCTGGTCGAGGCCAAGGCGGTGCAGGATCTGCAAGCCAAGGGCGCGGTGCTGATCGACAGTCGCAAGACCAGCGAGTTTGCCGAGGCCACCATCAAGGGCGCCATCTCGGTTCCTTACGATCCGGAGAAGAGCGCGAAGGATGCGAACTTCGATGCGGCCCAGGACAAGTACGACATGGGCAAGATTGCGGACAAGAACAAGGACTACGTCGTGTTCTGCAATTCCGGTACCTGCTGGAAATCCTACAAGGCGGCCGTCGTGATGGCCAAGGCCGGTTACAAGAACGTGCACTGGTACCGCAACGGCTTCCCTGACTGGAAGGCCCGCAAGTTGCCGATGGACTGAATTGCCGTGCTATTCGTTTCCTAGACGCCAGGGGTGCTCAACGCGCTCTTGTAGTTTGCGGCGCCACGCTGCGGGCGGTACCCCCTGGCGGGATAGTTTTTTGATACGAGGCATATAGGAGGAACAATAATGGTCTATACAAAAAAATCGCCCGCGCTATTCATCATCGGTCTGGTGATGCTGCTGTGGGGCTGGCTCAATGCCAGTGGCAACATTGACGGCGTGCAGCAGTATTTTCAAAAGAGCGCGTACTCCGACCACATGAAGGTCAAGGAGAAGTTCGACGCCGAGTTCCGTGTTGCCAGCGAGATGGCGGCAGCGGAAAGCAAGCCGGCGCCGGACATGAAGATGCCGCATTCCGCTTTCGACAAGGCCAAGGCCTTCCAGGCGAAGATGTGCTACATCTTCGGTGGCGTAGCCACCCTGCTCGGTCTGCTGATCATGGTGTGGACGCCGAAGGAGGGCAATCTTGACTACTACCTGTCGATCTTCCCCGGCATGGCCTATATCCTGCTCATCGCTTTCCTCGTCCGATGGGGCCTTGATCCGATGTTCGGAAACTGGGGCAAGGCCGCACAACCGACGCTGGGATGGAACTTCGCCAGCATCTTCAACCTGAACTACGTGGTGCTGGGCATCGTCATCGGCATCGTCATTGTCAACGTCTTCAAGATTCCGGACTGGGCAGCCAACGGCGTGCGCACCGCGCGCTTCTTCCTCAAGACCGGCGTGATCCTGCTCGGCGCGCTCTATAGCGCAACCGAACTGGCGCAACTCGGCGCCATATCGGTGCTGTTGATCGGCTTCTTCGTGCTCGGCTCGATTGGTATCGTGCTGTACATGGGCAGGCGCATGAATACCGGCAACTCAATGACGGCCGTGCTGGCCTCGGGCGTGGGCGTCTGCGGCGTCTCGGCCGCGGTGGCGGCTTCCCCGGTGGTCAACGCAAAGGCCGGTGAGATCGCCTACACCATCGGCACGATCCTGGTCTGGGGCGTGGGCTGCATGTTCCTCTTTCCAACCATCGGCCATATGCTGAACATGGGTCCGGTGCAGTTCGGCGCCTGGGCCGGTACCGGCATCCTCAACTCGGCGCAGGTCGCCGGCGCGGCGCTGGCTTTCGATCCGCATGGCATAGAAACGCTTAAGGTCGCGGAAATCTTCAACATCACCCGCGTGCTGTTCCTGCCCATCGTCGTGCTCTGGCTCGCCGCCTGGTATGTCAAGCACGAGGTCGGCGCCGAGAAGGTGGATCTGGGCAAGGTGCTGTTTGCCAAGTTTCCCGTGTTCGTGCTCGGTTTCATCCTGATGTTCGCACTATCCACCATGGGCGCCTTTACGCCGTCCGGCCACTATCAGGGCAAGTACTTCAGCGGCGAGCAAATCAAGGAAGACAAGCTGCTCAAGGGCAAGGAAACCAAGGCCATCGAGGCCGAACTGGCACGGTTGAAGGAGCCCGCCGGAGCCAAGGCGCTGCAGGATCACTTCACCGACAAGGCTATCGTCATCGGCCAGCGCAAGGCGACGCCCGATGATGCCTACAAGGACCTCGCCGACCTCATCGCCAACAAGAGAATGAACACCCGCGAGCAGGACAAACTGCTGCAGGCCGTGGCCAAGATGAAGGGTCTCGATGTGCTGGCCCAGAGCGCGATCGAGAAGGCCGACAAGGCTGCCTGGCACAGTTCGAAAACGATCGGTGCTTTCCGCGACTGGCTGGCCTGGCTGTTCTCGTTCGGTCTTATCGGCCTTGGCATGCAGATCACCATGGCGGCACTGAAGCAGGCCGGCGGCACGCCGCTGATCATCGGCGGCGTAGTTGGAACGGCCAAAGCGGTCGGATCGCTGATCGTGGTGCTGTTGTTCGTCAAAGAATTCATTTAGGGAGAGTGATCATGTCTGAACAAAAATTCGAGCGCGGCACGAGCCTGTCGATTTTCGTCAGCGATCGCAGGGAAGACCTCGGTTCCCTCGTTTTCGCACTGCTGATAGCCCTCGGCATCGTACTGGTCGTCGGCAAGTAAGGCGCAAGCAAGCCGCCTGCTTTTGCAACACTGGTCCCGTCCCGCTCAGCGGGGCGGGGCTTTTCGTTTTGCGTCTCCGGCCGCGGGCCGGGGGGCGGTATCCACGGGTCCGGATATGAAAACACCACTCAAGCTGCTGCTCTGCCACCACGGTACAACCGGTGCCAGGGGCGCCGAAGAACTCGCCCATGAGGTTGCCGTGCCCGGCATCACCACCCTCGTCCATTGTCTTGTGGTACCCGAATTCTGGGCCGGGATGCAGGGCGATGACTGGCTCAACAACGCATCGACACGAGACGCCTTCGGCGACTACGTCGAAAACATGCTGGAGAACGACGCGAAACGAGAACTGGCCGCGGTCGCGTTACGCTGCAAGGAACGAGGGTTGGCCTACGAGTCCGTGATGCGCTTCGGCAATCCGGCCGAGACTGCGCTCGTTATCGCCGGCGAAATCGGCGCCGATTTCGTCGTCATCGGTTCACCGCGAAAGAAGGGCGAGGAGGGTTTGAACTCCCGCATGGAAATCGAAAAACTGGTGCGCGGCCTCAAGTGTCCGCTGTTGATCGCGCCACACCCGTGACGGAGGAGTCGGCAGCCAGGGGCGGCATGGAAACCGCGCAGGAGGATCGCGCCCGCGCCGAGACTCTTGTTCCGATCCGTGCCGACGTCGTGTTCGAGTTCATCTCGGACATAGAGCGACTGTTGCGCCTCAATCCGCACCTTGACATCGAAACCTGGCAGAACGTGCCGGACGGCGTTTGCTTCGCCGCGCTAAACGAGATGACCGGACGGCGTATCGAGACGGCGGTTCGGGTCGAGACGACGCAGGCAACGCGCAGCATCGTCCTCAGCTACGCTGATGGCCTAAAGCGCGCCACGACGCTGGTCGTTGAACGCGGCGATGGCGAGAACTGTCGCCTCGTCGTTACCGAGCACTATCCGTCCATCGCGGACGCGCTGGATCCACGTGTCGTGGAAGTCGATCGCAGCCTGATCCCCTGGGTAAACGCCATCCGCCGCCATCTGCTCGACCGCAAACGCTGGGGTTGGCTGCCCGGCTGGCGCTGGTGGGCCGGACGTTTCATGCCGGGAATGCCGCCGCGGCAAAGGCGCATCGTGCGCATGATTGTCTGGGTCAGCGTGCTCGAATTCGTCGCATTCCTGTTTGTCGCGGCAATCTTTTGGCTGGAACGGGAGGGCGGCTGATTCCTGACGAAACAGGCTATTGGTACGAGCGGCCTGCCAACGCGTCTTGAACACACGTTGACAATCCGGGCTGGATCAAAGTTCGACCTGGGTGCCGAGCTCCACCACGCGATTGGTCGGCAGTTTGAAGAAGTCGGTCGCCGAACCGGCGTTGCGGAACATCCACATGAACAGTATCTGGCGCCACAGGGTCATCGCCGGTACGCGGTTGGGGACGATCGTTTCGCGACCAAGGAAGAAGGAGGTTTCCATCATCTCGATCGGTGCCATGCCGTGGCCGGCGCAAAGTTGCAGCGCCAGCGGAATGTTGGGATCATCCTTGAAGCCGTAATTCAGGACGATGCGGTAGAAACCCTCGCTGAGCGGTTCGATCCGGATGCGTTCGGTTTCGTCTACGTGGGGAATGTCCTCCATGTTGACGTTGAGCAGGATGATCCGCTGGTGCAGTACCTTGTTGTGCAGCATGTTGTGCAGCATTGCCCGCGGTACGCCATCGGTGCGCGTGGTCATGAAGATGCCGGTACCCTCGACGCGATGGGGGCCGCCGTACTGAAGGCTGGAGAGGAAGGCGTCAAGCGGGATCGAGTCCTGCTGCAGTTTTTCGTAGAGCAGGGTACGGCCGCGCTTCCAGGTGGCAAACAAGGTGAATACGCCGAAGCCGAGCGCCAGCGGAAACCAGCCGCCATCGAGTATCTTGACGAGGTTGGCGGAGAAGAATGTAAAGTCGACCACAAGGAACAGCGCGAGGAACAGACCTGCCTGCAGCCAGTTCCAGTTCCACAGGGCACGCACCACGACAAAGGCCAGCAAGGTGTCGATCATCATGGTCAGGGTCACCGCAATGCCGTAGGCAGAGGCAAGATTCGACGATGACTTGAAACTGAGCACCAGGATGATCACGGCCAGCAGCAATAGCCAGTTGATGTTGGGGACATAAATCTGTCCCTTTTCGCGCTCCGAGGTGAACTTGACATGGATTCGCGGACAGTAGCCGAGTTGCATGGCTTGGCTGGTAAGCGAGAATGCGCCGGAGATCACCGCCTGCGAGGCGATGATGGTTGCAGCGGTGGCCAGGCCGACCATCGGATAGAGCAGTTCTTCGGGAACCAGCATGAAGAAAGGGTTTTTCACCGACGCCGGGTTGTCCAGGATCAACGCGCCCTGTCCGAGGTAGTTCAGGTAGAGGCAGGGGAAGACATACACCAGCCAGGCCCACTTGATCGGGCGCCGCCCGAAATGACCCATGTCGGCATACAGTGCTTCGCCTCCGGTAATCGCCAGCACCACCGCGCCCAGCGCAAGATAGGCATGAGATCGATTCTCCAGGAAGAAGTGCACGGCGTACCACGGGTTGATGGCGGCGATGACTCCGGGGTGCTTGAGAATGTTCCATACGCCAAGCGCGCCGAGCGTGCCGAACCAGAACAGCATGACGGGCCCGAACAAGGCGCCGACGCTTGCCGTGCCTTTCGGTTGAAAGAGAAACAGGCCGCAGAGGACAAGTACCGTGATGGGGACAACGTAGGGCTTGAACATCGGTGTGGCGACTTCCAGACCTTCGACGGCGGACAGCACCGACATGGCCGGGGTGATCACGGCGTCGCCGTAGAACAGTCCGGCGCCGAATATGCCGAGTATCGACATCAACCACAACATGCCTCGCCCTGCGCCACGGGTGCGCAGGGCGAGCGATGTCAGTGCCATTATTCCGCCTTCGCCGCGGTTGTCGGCGCGCGTGATGAACATCACATACTTGAGCGAGACCGTGATGGTCAGCGCCCAGAAAATAAGCGAGAGAATGCCCAACAGATTTTCCGGAGATACGGCAACGGCATGAGGGCCGTTGAAGACTTCCCTCATGGTGTATAGCGGGCTGGTGCCGATGTCGCCATAAACCACGCCCATTGCCGCTATGGAAATAGCAGTGAGGCCGGGTTTTGACGTGTTGCCGGTATTGTTGCTCTGCACCATCGACGGATTATAGGCGCATTGTGGGACAGTCAAGTTTGTCGGATAATGCGCGCCTCGCGCAGCATGAGTTCGATAACTGCGACATCCCGGGCCGGGGTGACGGAATCGGTAGACGTAGCGGTCTCAAACACCGCCGCCGCAAGGCATGGGGATTCGACTTCCCCCCCCGGCACCAAACCTTGATTATCGTGGACGCCAGCGTCCGTGTAATGCCGTCGCGGGCGGCGGGGTGGTGTCTCTGGCCGATTGCAGGCGATATGCCGGAGCCAAAAGGGGGTATTCCGGATTACACTTGGTTATCTGGGTAGGTGTTCTGTCTTCACGGAGGGTATGTTGTGATTTCGTCGAATGCTGGAGTTTCATTGACCATCCTGCGCGCGCTGCCGATCTTCGAGACGCTCGATGACGATTGTCTTCAGCCGCTGACCCGTGTGGCCATGCTGCGCAAAATTCCTAGGCATACCGTTGTGCTGAGTGCGGGCGACCGCACCGACAATATTTATTTCGTTCTTTCAGGCGCCCTGAAGGTGCAGGTCAGCGACGAGGAAGGGCGCGAGGTCATTCTCTCGATGCTCGGGCCCGGAGAACTATTTGGCGAAATGGGTGTGCTCGACGATCACCCGCGCTCGGCGACGGTTCTTGCGGTGGAGTCAAGCGAAGTGGTGATGATGGGGAAGGAGCATTTCAAGCAGTGCCTGGCCGCCAATCCTGACGTATCCCTTTTCATCATGCGCAATCTGACCAGGCGTTTGCGTCTGGCCGACCGCAGCATCGAAAGTTTGGCGCTGCTCGATGTTTACGGGCGTGTTGCACGCCTGTTGCTAGAGGCAGCGGATACGGTCGACGGGCGCAAAGTAGTTACGCGCAAAGTCACCAAGCAGGATATCGCGAAGATGATCGGCGCTTCGCGCGAGATGGTCAGTCGCGTAATGCGCGATCTCACCGCCCAAGGGCTTATCCACGAGCAGGACGGCCAGTTGATTCTGGTTGATCTGGCGGCGTTCAGGCGGCACGGAGATGTCGATGAAAGCGCTTGACCGGCAGCACCTGATTGTGCGTCCGCTGATGTTGATGGCTGAGGACTAGCGCTCTGCCACGATTCCAGCCGACCGCCGGAAAGGCGGTCGGATGCTGCATGACACGCGGCAACCCATCTGTCGCAATGCCTTCTGCCGTCGCCATCATGATGCGTCTGACTCTTGCTGATTTCGACTACGCTCTGCCACCGGAACTGATAGCGCAGGCGCCCCTGCCCTCACGTTCGGCCAGCCGACTGCTGGTGGTCGACGGCGAGCGCCGCACGGACAGCAATTTTGTCGACTTGTCGAACTGGCTGCGGGCGGGCGATCTGCTGGTGATGAACGACAGCCGTGTCCTGCATGCCCGTCTGCGGGGACGGAAGGAAAGCGGCGGGCAGGTTGAAATCCTGGTCGAACGTCTGCTGGAGCACAGCATCGTTCTGGCGCAGCTACGGGCGAGCAAATCGCCGCAACCGGGTAGTCGAATGCGACTTGAGGACACGTTCGATGTCGAGGTGTTGGGGCGAGAGGGCGAGTTCTATCGCCTGCAGTTTGAGGGTGACGCCGCCGATCTCATCGAGCGCCATGGCCGGCTGCCCCTGCCGCCCTATATTGAACGCGCCGCAGAGGCTCCCGACGAGGAGCGCTACCAGACGGTGTATGCGCGCGAGAAGGGATCGGTGGCGGCCCCCACGGCCGGCCTGCACTTTGATCAGGGGGTGATTGCGACCGCGCGCGAAAAGGGCGTTGGCATAGCGTATGTCACCCTGCATGTGGGCGCCGGCACATTTCAGCCTGTTAGGGTGAGCGACCTGACGGAGCATCGCATGCATACTGAACGCTACGTGCTGCCGCAAGCTACGATAGAAGCGATTGCCGCCACCCGGGCGCGCGGCGGGCGTGTCGTGGCGGTCGGCACCACTTCTTTGCGCGTGATGGAATCGGCGACGCTGGACGGCGACCTGAAAGTCGGCGCCGGCGAGACGGCGCTGTTCGTCACTCCAGGATTCAAATTCCAAGTCGCCGATATGCTGATCACCAATTTTCATCTTCCCAAGTCCACCTTGTTGATGCTGGTTTCGGCTTTCGCCGGCCTTAATGAAATCCGTGCCGCTTACCGCCACGCGATTGCCGCCGGCTATCGCTTCTTCAGCTACGGGGATGCCATGCTGCTGCACAGAAGGTTGCCGCAATGAAATTTGAGTTGCTCGCCGCCGACGGCGTAGCGCGCCGCGGACTGTTGACGCTCGCCCACGGCGCGGTGCCAACACCGACTTTCATGCCTGTGGGTACGTACGGCGCAGTCAAGGCGATGTCACCCGACGAACTGATCGGCATCGGCGCCTCAATCGTCCTCGGCAATACTTTTCACCTATGGCTGCGTCCCGGGCTGGAGGTGGTCGCGGCGCACGGCGGGCTGCATCGTTTCATGGGCTGGAACGGGCCGATCCTGACCGACTCCGGCGGCTTTCAGGTGTTTTCCCTGGGTGATCTGCGCAAGATCAGCGAGGAGGGCGTCAGGTTCGCCTCGCCGATCAACGGCGATCGGCTGTTCCTGACGCCGGAAGAGTCGATGAGCATTCAACATGTGCTCAACTCGGACGTCGTGATGATCTTCGACGAATGCACGTCATATCCGGCGGACCTCGCGACGGCGGCGGAGTCGATGCGCCTCAGTCTGCGCTGGGCGCGACGTTCGCGTGACGAGCACGACCGCTTGCAAAATTCAAACGCCTTGTTCGGCATCGTCCAAGGCGGCATGCATGAGAGTCTGCGCGACGAATCACTGGCGGTACTCGCCGGCGTCGGTTTTGACGGCTTTGCCATCGGTGGTCTGTCGGTGGGCGAACCCAAGGAGGAAATGTCGCGCATCCTCGCCTACACCGCGCCGCGCCTGCCGGCTGACAAGCCGCGCTATCTGATGGGGGTCGGTACGCCGGAGGATTTGGTGTATGCGGTGGGGCAGGGCATCGACATGTTCGACTGCGTGATGCCGACGCGCAATGCCAGGAACGGCTGGCTGTTTACACGTCGTGGCGATGTGAAGATCAAGAACGCGCAGCACAAGACCGATACCCGGCCGCTGGATGAAAGCTGCGGGTGCTACACCTGCCGCAATTTCTCCCGCGCTTACCTGCATCATCTGCACCGTATTGGCGAGATCCTCGGGGCGCGGCTCAATACCATCCACAACCTGTTTTATTACCAGACGCTGATGGCGGAAATGCGTGCCGCCATCGAGCAGGGCGACTTTGCCGGGTTTCGTCTCCGGTTTAACCGAGGCCGGGCAGGCGAGCAGGTATAATTATCCGGTTCTGTTTGACATTCATGGAGAGTCATAGTGCTGATTTCAAATGCTTACGCGCAGGCGGCCGGTGCCGCTTCCGATCCGATTGGTGGCCTGATGGGCATGCTGCCAATCCTGCTGATGTTTGTCGTGCTGTGGTTCGTCATGATTCGACCGCAGATGAAAAAGGCCAAGGAACAACAGAAAATGGTCAGTGAACTGGTCAAGGGCGATGAAGTGATCACCCAGGGCGGAGTCGCCGGTCGCATTGCCAAGGTGGGAGAAAACTACCTGAGCCTCGAAGTAGCCGAAGCCAAGGATGGCCCGGTAGTGATTACCGTGCAGAAGAGCGCCGTGGGCGCACTGCTGCCCAAGGGCACGCTGAAAAACCTGTAATTTTGTGAAGGCCGGACGCGTCAACGCGGGATCGGTCACCATGCCATGAATCGTTATCCCCTCTGGAAAAACATCACGGTGCTAATCGCCGTGGTGCTTGGACTGCTCTACACCTTGCCCAACTTTTTCGGCGAGGCGCCAGCCGTGCAGGTGGCCAGCGTCAAGTCGACGCACAAGGTTGACGCCAAACTGATGACCCAGGTGCAGGACGCGCTCAAGGCGGCAGCCATTGTCCCGCAAGGTATCGTGCTCGACCTGAACAGCGTGCGTGTGCGCCTGGCCGACACCGATACCCAACTCAAGGCCCGGGACGTCATCGAGAAGGCGCTCAATCCCGTTGCCGCCGATGCGACCTACAGCGTGGCGCTGAACCTGGTATCGAATTCGCCCAATTGGCTGACCGGCATCCACGCCTTGCCGATGTATCTCGGCCTTGATCTGCGCGGCGGAGTGCATTTCCTGTTGCAGGTGGACATGAAGGGCGCGCTGACCAAACGTCTGGATTCAATCAGCGCCGATTTGCGCAGCCTGATGCGCGACAAGAACATTCGTCACGGCGGCATCGGACGCGAAGGACAGAGCGTGGCGATCCGTTTCCGCGAGGCGGAAACTCGCGAAAAGGCGCGGTTCGCCCTGGCAGACAATCAACCCGATCTTGAACTGCTGGACGTGCAGGATGGCCCGGATTTCAAACTGATGGCGGCGCTCAAGCCTGCGGCGCAGAAACGCATTCAGGAGTTCGCGGTCAAGCAGAACATCACTACCCTGCACAATCGCATCAACGAACTCGGCGTTGCCGAACCGGTCATTCAACAGCAGGGCGCGGATCGAATCGTGGTGCAGTTGCCGGGGGTCCAGGACACGGCCAAGGCCAAGGATATTCTCGGCCGCACGGCCACGCTGGAAGTGCGCATGGTTGATGACGAAGCCAGCGCCAGTCCAGCCGTCATCGAGCAGGCGGCGCGCGGACAGCCGCCTCCCGGCACCGAGTATTACGTCGAGCGCGGCGGTCGCGGCCTGCTGGTAAGGAAACAGGTGGTATTGACCGGCGAGAGGCTGACAGATGCCCAACCCGGCTTCGACAACCAGACCCACGAAGCTGCGGTGCATTTGTCGCTTGATTCAGCCGGCGCGCGTATCTTCAAGGATCTGACACGCGATAACGTGGGCAAGCGCATGGCCATTTTGCTGATTGAAAAGGGCAAGGGCGAGGTGGTCACGGCTCCCGTGATCCGTACCGAGATTGGTGGCGGTCGCGTCCAGATTTCAGGCCGCATGACGACGATGGAAGCCAACGATGTGGCGCTGCTGCTGCGGGCAGGATCGCTTGCTGCACCGATGGAGATTATCGAGGAGCGCACTATCGGCCCCAGTCTGGGCGCCGACAACATCGCCAAGGGCTTCCACTCAACCCTGTGGGGCTTCTCCGCCATTTCGGCATTCATGATTGTTTACTACGTGTTATTCGGCACGGTCTCGGTGGTGGCGCTTTCTGCCAATTTGCTGTTTCTTGTTGCTTTGCTGTCCTTGCTGCAGGCGACGCTGACGTTGCCGGGTATCGCGGCTATCGCCCTGACGCTGGGCATGGCTATCGACGCCAACGTGCTGATCAATGAGCGGGTGCGCGAGGAACTGCGCAACGGCAGCACGCCGCAGGCGGCCATCACGGCGGGCTACGAGCGGGCCTGGGCGACGATTCTTGACTCCAACGTAACTACGCTGATCGCCGGCATTGCCTTGCTGATTTTCGGGTCCGGCCCGATCCGCGGCTTTGCCGTAGTGCATTGTCTGGGCATCATGACTTCGATATTCAGTTCGGTGGTGGTTTCGCGGGCGATAGTGAACCTGATCTACGGTCGCCGCCGCAAGTTGGAAGCTCTCAGCATTGGCCAGGTATGGAAGCCCGGCCTTGCGGCCAAATAGGAAAATAGCGATGGAATTCTTCCGCATCAGAAAAGACATCCCGTTCATGCGCCATGCGCTGGTGTTCAACGTCATTTCCTTGATCACTTTCCTGCTGGCGGTGTTCTTCCTGATCAGCAAGGGACTTCACTTCTCCATCGAGTTCACCGGCGGCACCCTGCTCGAGGTGAATTATGCACAGGCGCCGGATCTCGAGAAGTTGCGCAAGCAGATGGAGGCGGATGGCTTTACCGACACCCAGGTGCAGAATTTCGGTTCCTCGCGCGACGTGCTGATTCGCGTGCCTTTGTCGAAAGATGCCGAGACTTCAAAGGTGGGCGACCGTGTCATGGCTTCGCTGGCAAAAGTTCCCGGCGGGACGCAGAGCGCTGGCGCTGGCGGTACGGCGGATAGTCCAACTGTCGTCGCCCCGACCCTGAAGCGCGTCGAATTTGTCGGTCCGCAGGTGGGCAAGGAACTGGCGTCCGACGGGGCGATGGCGTTGCTGCTGGTGGTATGCGGCATCGTGCTGTATCTGGCGATGCGTTTTGAATGGCGCTTCGCCATTTCGGCCATCATCGCCAACCTGCACGACGTGGTGATCATCCTTGGCTTTTTCGCACTGTTCCAGTGGGAGTTTTCCCTACCGGTACTGGCGGCGGTACTCGCCGTGCTCGGCTATTCGGTTAACGAGTCGGTGGTGGTATTCGACCGGGTGCGTGAAACCTTCAAGAAGAAACGTGGCCTGACGACCCCGCAAGTGCTTGATCACGCGATCACCAGTACCATTTCGCGAACCATCATTACCCACGGTTGCACCCAGATGATGGTGACGTCGATGCTGATTTTCGGCGGCCCGGCGCTGCATTACTTTGCGCTGGCCCTCACCATCGGCATCCTGTTCGGCATCTATTCGTCCGTTCTGGTCGCCAGCCCGCTGGTGATGTGGATGGGCGTTTCCCGCGAACAGTTCATCCAGGTCAAGGTCGAGAAGCAGGAAGCCGTGGTCTGATGCAGTAGCAGCGCCTCCTCCTGGAGGCCTGCCGACGCGGTGGCCGGCAAGGCCGGCTATTCGGTTCCCGCGGTGAAGACGTGTTTCACGCGCAGAAGGCTCTTGCCTTCCGCAGTCAATGCCATCAGGCGGTCGATATTGGGATGTTTTCCAGGATTCTGCCGCGCGTCATCGGCATGCTCGGCATAGAGTTCAAGTCCTTTCCTGGCGGCCTCTGCGGTGATGGCACCGTAGATTTGTGCGAGATGGTTGTAGATCGAAAGCGAGCCGGCTTGCCCCGGTTTGTTTTCTATGGTCGAGACAACGACCCCGTCGTTGTCAAGCAACTGGATGGCCGCCAAGTGCGAAATACGCGGAAGTTGTTTGAGGCTGTCGACAAACGCCATTTCAAATCCGTTTCGCCAACTCAGCTGCCTTGCCGATGTAGGCGGCCGGGGTCATTTCAAGCAGCCGCTGGCGGTCACCTTCCGGTAGCGGCAGCTTCGCGATGAACTGGCGCAGGGCGTCCTTGTCGATGGCCTTGCCGCGAGTGAGTTCCTTGAGTTGCTCGTACGGGTTGGGTATTCCGAAGCGGCGCATCACCGTCTGCACCGGCTCGGCCAGCACTTCCCAAGCGTCTTCAAGATCCTCGGCGAGGCGTTGTGGATTGGCTTCCAGTTTGTTCAGTCCGCGCAGCGTCGAATCGAAGGCCAGCAGCGTATAGCCGAAGGCGACGCCCATATTGCGCAGTACCGTGGAATCGGTAAGGTCGCGTTGAAGACGAGAGATCGGCAATTTTTCGGCCATGTGACGCAGTACGGCGTTGGCCAGGCCCAGATTGCCTTCGGAATTTTCGAAGTCGATCGGATTTACCTTGTGCGGCATGGTTGACGACCCGATCTCGCCTTCCTTCAGTTTTTGCTTGAAGTAACCCAACGAGATGTATTGCCAGAAGTCGCGGTCGGCATCGATCAGGATCGTGTTGGCGCGAGCCATGGCATCGAACAATTCGGCCATTGTGTCGTGCGGCTCGATCTGGATGGTGTAGGGGTTGAAGTCCAGGCCGAGCGACTCGATGAAGCGGCGGTTGAAGTTCTCCCAGTCAATGTCCGGGTAAGCCGCCATGTGAGCGTTGTAATTGCCCACGGCGCCGTTGAACTTGGCGGCGAGCGACACGGCGATAATCTGACCGCGGCTGCGCATCAGGCGCGCCGCGATGTTCGCCATTTCCTTTCCCAGCGTGGTCGGCGTCGCCGGCTGGCCGTGGGTGCGAGCCAGCATCGGCAACTCGGCCAGTTGATGTGCAAGTTGACGCAGACGATCGATGACGCGGTCAAGTTCGGGCAACAGGCTTCCCGCGACAGCGTCCTTCAGCATCAGCGCGTGTGACACATTGTTGATGTCCTCGGAGGTGCAGCCGAAATGGATGAACTCGCCGACGCGCATGACCTCGGCGTTGTTCGCCATGTGCTCCTTCAGCCAGTATTCCATGGCCTTGACGTCGTGATTGGTACGGCCCTCGATGGTCTTGATGGCTTCCGCATCCGCCACTGAAAAATTGGCAATGACACCGTCCAGTTCGGTGGTCGCGGCACTTGAAAATGCAGGGCATTCCGTGATTGCCGTGGCAGTTGCAAGGGCTTTAAGCCATTCGATCTCGACTCGAACGCGATTGCGGATAAGACCGTATTCGGAGAAATGGACGCGCAGACTTTCGACCTTGGACGCGTACCGGCCGTCGAGTGGCGAAAGTGCGGTGAGTGCGGTGAGTGTCATGTCTTTGTCGAGGAGAGTTCGATGCACCGGATACACCGGTAATCGTATGAATATTAGCACGCAGGCCTTGGCTGCCAGATCACAAGTCCGTTGTCGGCACAAGGTCGCGTGTTATAGTTTCGCTGCCCGAAAATACCTGTGATTTTACGAAATGAAACTGATCGGTTCCCTTACCAGCCCCTATGTCCGCAAGATTCGTATCGTGCTGGCAGAAAAGAAGATTGATTACGATCTGATTCTCGATTCACCCTGGGAGCCTGGTAATCAGGTGGTGGCGCTCAATCCGCTAGGCAAGGTTCCCGTGCTGGTGTTGGACGATGAAAGTACCCTCTACGATTCCCGAGTAATTGCCGAGTATCTGGATACAGTGGCCCCGAACAATCGCCTGATTCCCGCGTCCGGACGCGAGCGCATCAGTGTAAAGCGCTGGGAGGCTCTGGCAGATGGCATTCTCGATGCGGCTGTAGCAGCGTTTCTCGAGTCGCGACGCCCCGACGGCGAGCGCAGCCCGTCGTGGATTGAACGTCAGCGGGACAAGACTATGCGTGCCCTGCGGGTCATGTCCGATGAACTGGGCGAGCAGTCGTGGTGTCACGGCAACAACCTGTCGCTGGCCGATATTTCGGTTGGGTGTGCGCTGGGCTATATCTCGTTCCGGCTTGGTGATATCCGCTGGACCGAGCAATACCCCAATCTGGCCCGACTATACGAGAAACTCATGCAGCGTCCCGCATTCGAGGAAACCGTACCGCGGGGCTAGCCTTAGCTACCGCCGCCGGGCTTGACGCCAAAAGAGCCGACGTTGGCGTCCGCTGACTTCGCTACGTTTCGTCTTCTTTCAGGGTTCCGGACTGGGCGCCGGCGGTGCCGTCAAGGCGAGCGATAAGGCGCGGCAGCAGGTTCTTTTCGGCCTGGTGAGTAAGTTCTCCCATCAATTGGTCGGCCAGTCCGTCCGTTACCTTGAGCACCGCGTGGGGCAGTTCCTCATCAAGCCAGCGCGAAAGCTCTTCGCGCAAGGCGTCCAGGTGCTGTTGCATGTGCGGCGGCGCCGTCGCCAGCGCGGCTTCATGCTCCGTGACGATGTCGGTGAGAACAGGTAGATCATCGTCGGACGGAGCGGCTTCTGTTGCCGGTGCCGGCGTCGGAGATCCTGCAACAAATACCCGGGTGCGTCGAATCAGTGCGTCGGCTTTGCGCACGAGGTTCTCTGTATTGTCGTCGGCCATCTCCTAATTGCTCCCCGAGATGTCGCTAACTGCCAGCGGATAGCCGCGCTCGCGATAGAAGCGGAAGCGCTCACGGCCAAGCGACCTGTCGCCATCCTCAACGCTGATGATCTCGATCAATTGTCGAAAGCGGCTGAAACCGGGCGGGACCTCGTCCGACAGATTCAACAAGCAGCCGTCATGCGGGGACCTGTCAAGTTCCGACGCAAGAATGATCGGGCTCTCGCCAGCCAATTTGTCGTCGGCCCGGCAGTGAGGCGTAAAGCTGGTCGCCGGGTGCGTCCACAATAAGCGGCCGAGTTGCTCACTGCGTTCTTCCATCGGTACATATACCAGCACCGGCCTCGCTTCGATACTGGAGTTCGCGAGCCACGCGGCGATTGCATGGAGCCGGTCGCGCGCCCCATGGAGAAATGTTATCTGGGTCATCCCCGCTTCCGCTTGCCGGTGGGCTTCTTGGCGTGAAGCGCACGGTCCATCAAGAAATGGGCGAGTAAAGGTACGGGTCGCCCGGTGGCCCCCTTTTCCTTGCCCGAGCGCCAAGCCGTGCCGGCGATATCGAGATGTGCCCAGTGATACTTGCCCGCGAAGCGGGCGAGGAAGCACGCGGCGGTGATTGTGCCGGCCGCCCGGCCACCGATATTCGCCATGTCGGCAAAGTTGCTTTTTAGCTGTTCCTGATAGTCATCCCACAGGGGCATTTGCCATGCACGGTCATAGGAGTCATGTCCGGCGTCGATCAACTCCTTCGCCAACCCCTCATTGTTGGCGAGAAGGCCGGTGGCCACGTGTCCGAGAGCGATCACGCAGGCACCCGTCAGTGTGGCGATATCAACGACGCATTCCGGATCGAAGCGCTCAACATAGGTGAGCGCGTCGCAAAGTATCAACCGGCCCTCGGCATCGGTGTTGAGGATCTCAACCGTCTGCCCTGACATTGAGGTGATGACGTCACCGGGCTTGGTGGCCGCACCGCCCGGCATGTTTTCCGTGGACGGGATGACGCCTACGAGATTGAGCGGCAGTTTCATCAGCGCCGCCGCCTTGAGTGTTCCCAATACGCTGGCAGCACCGCACATGTCATACTTCATTTCGTCCATTTCCGGTCCCGGCTTGAGCGAAATGCCGCCGGAATCGAAAGTAATGCCCTTGCCCACCAGTACTACCGGCTTTGCGCCGGAGACGCCTCCGGCATGACTCAGGACGATGAATTTGGGAGGCTCATGCGAGCCCCTGGCGACGGAAATCAGGGTGTTCATGCCGAGCTTTTCCATATCGGCGCGTTCAAGCACATCGACACCGAGGCCGTGCGTATTTGCGAGTTGCCTGGCCTGGTCAGCAAGATAGGTTGGCGTACAGATGTTCCCCGGCAGATTGCCGAGATCCTTTGCCAGTTCTACGCCTGCGGCAATCGCCAGTCCGTCGGCCAAGGCTGCTTCAGCCATCGCAAGTTCATTGCGGCGGGTGACGCAGAATGTCAGCTTTCTCAGCGGACGCCGTACTTCTTCCTTCTTCGATTTGAGGCGATCAAACCGGTAGAGCGTTTCCTGCACCGCTAATGCAGCCTGTCGAATCTTCCAGGCAAGATCCCGCTTCTTCACCGGAAGTTCCGTCAGATAGAGCGTGCCGTCGAAGCCCCCCGTTTCATTGAGTTGTCGAACGGCCGTCGCCAACGCAGCGCGGTATTCCTTTTCGCGGAATTCCTTCTCCTTGCCAAGCCCTACCAGCAGGATACGGTCCGCCTCGACACCGGGCACGCCATGCAGCAACAGGCTGGTACCTGCCTTGCCCTCCATGTCGCCACGGCGCAGGATATCGCTGAGAAACTGGTTTGCCGCCTTATCGACGACCTCGGCGGATGCAGAAAGCTTTCTTGGCTCAAAGACGCCGACCACAACGCAAGCGCTGCGCTGCTTTTCCGGGCTTCCACTTTTTATGCTAAATTCCAAAAAGTTCTCCTTGGGGATGGCGCGAAATTACAGAAATTGGGCTGTTTCGGGTGATTTCTGTGCGCACCTCGATTATTCCCCAAGTTTTCACTAAAAGTCAAAGCAGACACTCCCCATACGATGATTTTTCAGCGCGCTGCAATTCGGGAGTTCACCCATACGGCGGCGGGGGTTTTTGTCGCGCTCTTCGCGATTCTGATGACCACCCAGCTGATTCGTCTGTTGGGTGATGCGGCCGGCGGGAAACTGGCCTCCGAGGCCGTTATTGCACTCTTGGGCTTTCGTGCCATCAGCTACCTGCCGGTGCTGCTTTCCCTGACGCTTTTTGTGGCGATACTGATGACCCTTTCGCGCTGGTACCGCGATTCCGAAATGGTGGTCTGGCTGGCATCAGGGATTCCACTGACCGCATGGATCAAGCCGGTGTTGAAGTTCGCGGGACCGCCCGTGGTCGTGATCGCGATCCTTTCCTTGCTGTTGGCGCCCTGGGCAACGCAGAAGAGTGAGGCCTACCGTCAGAGCATGGATCAGCGGGATGATCTGGCGCGGGTGTCACCCGGCGCGTTCAATGAGTCGAGTGCGGCGGACCGCGTATTTTTTGTTGAGAGCATGGCCGGTGAGGAAGACAAGGTCAAGAATGTCTTCATAAGTTCCGTTCAGCAGGGACGTCTGGGCGTGATGGCAACGGCACAGGGCCACACGGAATCCATGCCCAATGGTGACCGCTTCCTGGTTCTTGATCGTGGTCGGCGCTATGAAGGCACGGCAGGCACGGCAGAGTACCGGGTGATGGAGTTTGATCGCTATGCTCTTCGCATTGAAACAAAGGAGGCACGGGGACTTGAGGAGTCGCCGCGCACCAAGCCCTTGTGGGAGCTTGTAAGGGATCCGCAGCCGGTTAATCTGGCCGAGTTGCTCTGGCGGCTGGGGTTGCCGCTTGCCGCGCTGAACCTTGCCGTGCTTGCCATTCCGCTGTCTTTCGTCAATCCGCGCGCCGGACGTACCAACAACCTGATTTTCGCCCTGCTCACCTACATGATATACAGCAATCTGCTCAGTGTGAGCCAGGCATGGGTGGCGCAAGGAAAAATGCGCTTCGAGGTCGGTGTCTGGGCGGTGCATGTCGGCATGTTCCTGCTTCTCATCGTGTTGTTCTATCGCCGGCAGAACCCGCTTGCCTGGGGCAAAGTACGATGGCGCTGAAGATTTACGAGCGCCATCTGGCGCGGGAGATCTATGCGTCGACAGCTCTGGTTTTGACCGCATTCCTGATGCTGTTCGCCTTCTTTGATCTGATCCACGAGCTTGAAAGCATAGGCAGGGGCGGTTACCAGCTGCAGCATGCGCTGGGCTATGTGGCGCTGACCTTGCCGGGCCGGTTGTATGAACTGTTTCCGATAGGCGTGCTGATTGGGACGCTCTATGCACTTACGGTACTTGCTCGTCACTCCGAGATTACGGTACTGCGCGCCGCCGGGTTGTCCACGAGAGATCTGCTGGTCACACTGGCCAGGATCGGATTGGTGTTCGCCGGTTTGACGCTTCTCGTCGGTGAATTTGTTGCCCCACCGGCAGAGCGGGCGGCCCAGCAGCTGAGGCTCAAAGCCATGGGCTCACTGGTGGCCCAGGAATTTCGTTCGGGTCTTTGGGTCAGGGATGAACGCTCGTTTGTGAATGTTCGCGAGGTGCTCCCCGACGCGTCTTTGCAGAACGTGCGCGTATTTGAATTCGATGACGGATTTCAGTTGCGATCGATCAGTCAGGCCGAGCGCGGGCACTATCTTTCTGACGGAACATGGTCGCTTGAGGGCGTGGTCCGCACCGTTTTTTTGGGCGATTCCGCGAGCGTTGAGCGGTATGGTCAACTGACGTGGAAATCGGCCCTGAACCCCGATCTGCTGGCGGTCCTGTTGGTGGTTCCGGAGCGCATGTCACTGGTCAACTTGTATCTCTATGTGCGTCACCTGAGCGGAAACCAGCAGAAGACCGGTCGCTACGACATCGCGATGTGGAAAAAATTATTCTATCCTTTGGCCGCACTGGTGATGATGGCGCTGGCGCTGCCGTTTGCCTATATGCAGGACCGCATGGGAGCCGTCAGCATTCGGGTATTTGCCGGCATCATGCTGGGTATCGGTTTCCACATGTTGAATGGACTGTTTTCGAGTCTGGGCGCAATCAATAGCTGGCCCCCCTTCTTTTCTGCAATAACACCAAGCGTGCTTTTTCTGATGACGGCCGCCGGAATGCTGTGGTGGGTCGAGCGACGCTAGCCGATGCAAGTCAATGCATCTAGTCTTGCTTGAGCACCAGTCGTGTGCCGGCCAGTCGGTCGTGAAGGAACTGGCGATCGCGATCAAACAGTGCCCAGAGCACTCCCGCGCCCAGATAGATGAGGCTGGGCCAAGCCAGCAGATAGCGAAGCGCCAAGCGCGCAAGAGTCGGTTCTCTACCTTTCGGCGTGGTCAGCCGGACCTTCCAGGTCTGCATCGCCAGGGTTTGCCCGCCATGGTGCCAAAACCAGAGGAAGTAAGCGCCGAGCACCCCGAAAACATGGATGATCAATACCCAACCCGGCAAAACGATACCAAGCGCCATCCCGAGAGCAAGATGCGGCAGCATGAAGGTAACGGAAAGCACGCCCAGCAACAAGAGGCTTTCGTAAGCCATGCTGGCAATGCGGCGACGCACGCTTGGCAGTTGAGCCAGAGAAGCAGTTGCGACGACTGACATGGCTGCGACTCAGCGCGTCGCAGCTTGATCTAAAGGAGGGTTCGGCACGGCGGGCTGTTTTGGGGCGGCAACCGTCGGCTTCGAAGGCGCAGGGCGCGGCGTTGCCTTTTGGGTTGCCTCGGCTTTCAGCCGGTTTCTCTCGCTTTCCGGCAGTTCCTCGTATTCCTGCCACTTGAGCTTGACCGCCTCCTTCTGTTCCGGTGGGGTTTTTTGCAACGCCTTGTACTTTTCCCTTGCGCGTTTGCGTTCATCCGGTGTGAGTCTGGCCCAATCGGTCATTCGACGCTGCATGCGGGTCTGCTCATCAGCACTCAGGAACGGGTAGCGTTGGGCGATTCCAATCCACTTCTTCCTCCGGAATCCCTCCATCTTGTCCCACTCGGCCGAAAGCGGGGCGAGAATTCGCCTCTGCTCCACGCTCAGTTCAACCCATGACGGCTGTGACAGCGGGAGAATGATTCCAGCGCGGGCCGATGGAGCGGCCAGCCAAAGCGCTACCGCAAAGATGAGTCCGAAGTGCGCTCGAGCCATGCCTGAAATCCTCGATCAAGATAAGCGGAAGGGGGCAAGTCACCGGCAAGGAGCGCGCTGTCGATTTCCTCGAATTCCTGAGCCTGTTCAAAAGCATTCCAGTAGTAGGTGCCCATGGCACCGACACTCAACGCCATGACGGCGAGCAGATTGCGAGCATTGGAAAAAAATGCGAATTCCAGCGTCTGCCCGATTCCCGCCATCCGTAGGCCCATTACCGACACTCGCTGGCTATTCAAGGCGGCCTGACGGGCTTGATGGAGACGAGCAGTTACCTTCCCGTCAAGGATATCCAATCCCTGATTGAGAATTTGCCTTGCCTTGTAGCCGAATTCAGTATCGTCCTTCATAGCTCTATACCCTTCGCTCTAAGCGCTGCGGCCAGCGTATGGGTAGCACGCGAACAGTGCGTCTTCACGCTGCCCTCCGAACAACCCATCGCCACCGCCGTTTCGGCTATATCCATTTCCTCCCAATAACGCATTAGGAAGGCTTCACGTTGACGCAACGGCAGCTTCTCGATCTCTTTTTCAATAACACCAAGGAGTTGCGTTCGCTCCAGTTGCCGGTGTGGTGTCGTCAAACCCTCAGACTCGCCCTGCGCCGCAAAAGTTTCCAACGGATCAGCATCTTCATCGTCGTTGGGAGAAAGGGACGACAGCAGGGTTGTCCACATGGATCTGACCTTGGATCGCCGGTAGCTGTCCCGGATCGCGTTTTGCAGGATTCTCTGGAACAGCATAGGCCATTCCTCAACCGGACGCTCGCCATATTTCTCCGCGAGTCTCATCATTGCGTCCTGGACGATGTCCAGCGCGGTCTCCTCGTTACGAATGGCGAACATGGCCTGTTTGAAGGCGCGTCGCTCTATCCCGGCAAGGAAATTTGAAAGTTCGGTTCGGGAACTCAGGGGTGGCTCCTGACTGCGTTCAGCCTTTTTCATTGAAGGAGGACAGACTATATCCGCAAGTGATACCGTCTCCGGCGGACGCGCCAAAGACATAAATCTTGACCATTCGCGAACGAGTCAGTAAGGTTATACGTTTCACTCGAAAAGTGTAACAGGTGTAACCAATGCAGCTAACTGGCGCAGAAATTGTAATGAGGTGCTTGCATGAGGAAAAGGTCGAATACGTATTCGGCTATCCCGGCGGCTCGGTTCTCTATATCTACGACGAACTCTTCAAACAGGATAAATTCAAGCACGTTCTGGTTCGCCATGAGCAGGCGGCCGTCCATGCGGCGGACGCCTATTCCAGATCTTCCAACAAGATAGGTGTCTGCCTGGTTACCTCGGGGCCTGGCGTTACCAATGCCGTGACCGGAATCGCCACGGCGCACATGGACTCCGTTCCGATCGTGATCATCAGTGGGCAAGTGCCTACCGCCTATATAGGGCAGGATGCCTTTCAGGAATGCGACACGGTGGGCATCACCCGGCCCTGCGTGAAGCACAATTTCCTTGTCAAGGATGTGAAGGATCTGGCGATTACCTTGAAAAAAGCTTTCTACATCGCAAGGACCGGTCGCCCCGGTCCGGTCCTGGTTGATATCCCGAAAGACATCACCAATCAGAAGTGCGAGTTCGAATATCCCAAGACGATCACCATGCGTTCTTATAATCCGGTGGTCAAGGGGCACAGCGGACAGATCAAGAAGGCGGTGCAGATGTTGCTGGAGGCCAGGCGGCCAATGATTTATGCGGGTGGCGGAGTTATCCTCTCCGATGCTGCCGAACGGCTGACAAAGCTTGCCCGTCGTCTGGGATATCCGGTAACCAACACCCTGATGGGTTTGGGGGGCTATCCGGCGACTGACAAGCAATCTCTTGGCATGCTGGGAATGCATGGCACCTACGAAGCCAACATGGCTATGCAGAATTGCGACGTGCTGATTGCAGTGGGCGCGCGGTTTGATGATCGCGTGATTGGCAATCCGGCGCATTTTTCCGAGGTTTCGCGCAAGATCATTCATATCGACATTGATCCATCCTCGATTTCCAAGCGAGTCAAGGTGGATGTGCCCATCGTCGGCAATCTGCCGGATGTGCTTGACGAACTGCAGAAGCTCCTCGAAGCATCGGCGGGCGTACCGGATCCGAAAGCGCTGGCGGCCTGGTGGAAGCAGATCGATGAATGGCGTAGCAAGAAATCACTCAAGTACAAGCAGGGCAAGGAAGTCATCATGCCCCAGTACGTAATAGAAAAACTCTACGAGGTCACCGGCGGTGACGCCTACATCACCTCCGACGTCGGCCAGCACCAGATGTGGGCGGCGCAATACTATAAATTTGACAAACCCCGGCGCTGGATCAATTCGGGAGGCCTGGGCACAATGGGCGTCGGTTTGCCTTATGCGATGGGGGTACGTTTCGCCAATCCGAAAGCGACAGTGGTGTGCGTGACCGGTGAGGGTTCGATTCAGATGAATATTCAGGAGTTGTCGACCGCCAAACAGTTCCGTTTGCCGATCAAGATAATCAATCTCAACAACCGCTATCTGGGCATGGTGCGACAGTGGCAGCAGATGTTTCACGGCAACCGCTATGCTGAATCCTATTGGGACGCTTTGCCCGATTTCGTGAAACTGGCAGAGGCCTATGGGCATGTCGGCATGAAAATCGAGCGTCCGGCCGACGTTGAGCCGGCGTTGCGCGAAGCCTTCAGTGCCAAGCACAAGAGCGACCTCGTTTTCATGGATTTCATTACTGATCAGACGGCTAACGTGTATCCAATGATCGCGGCCGGCAAGGGGTTGTCGGAAATGATTCTGGCCGAGGAACTGTAAGCATGCGACACATCATTTCCATTCTTATCGAAAACGAGGCCGGCGCGCTTTCCCGTGTCTCCGGTCTGTTTTCTGCCCGCGCTTTCAACATTGAGTCGCTGACGGTCGCGCCGACGGAAGATGCTTCCCTTTCCCGCATGACCATCGTCAGCACCGGTTCGGACGATGTCATCGAGCAGATCACCAAGCAACTCAACAAGCTGATAGACGTCGTCAAGGTGGTGGATCTGTCCGAAGCCGCGCATATCGAGCGCGAGCTGATGCTGGTGAAGGTGCGCGCCGCAGGCAAGGATCGTGAAGAGATGAAGCGCATTGCCGATATATTTCGCGGCCGCATCATCGATGTCACGGATTCGACCTATGTCATCGAACTGACGGGCAACGGTTCCAAACTAGACGCCTTCCTCGACGCCATTGATCGTTCCCTGATCCTCGAAACGGTTCGCACCGGCGTGTCCGGGATCGGGCGTGGCGATCGAATTCTCAAAGTCTGAACTCCGAAACTACAGAAAACTAAGGAAAACGAATGAAGGTCTATTACGACAAGGATGCGGACCTGTCCCTCATCATGGGCAGGAAGGTCACTATCGTCGGTTACGGGTCGCAAGGCCATGCTCATGCACAGAACCTCCAGGATTCCGGCGTCAAGGTCACGGTCGGTTTGCGCAAGGGAGGCGCATCCTGGGGCAAGGCCAAGAAGGCCGGGCTCAAGGTCGAGGAAGTGGCCAAGTCAGTGAGGGATGCCGATGTTGTGATGATGTTGTTGCCCGACGAGACCATTCCCACGGTTTATTACGGGGATGTCGAGGCCAACATGAAGAAGGGAGCCGCACTGGCCTTCGCTCACGGTTTCAATGTTCATTACAACCAGGTGATTCCCCGCACTGATGTGGACGTCATCATGATCGCGCCGAAGGGCCCGGGCCACACGGTGCGTTCTGAGTATTTGCGTGGCGGCGGCGTGCCTTCGTTGATCGCCGTTCATCAGGACAAGTCAGGCAAGGCCAAGGATATTGCTTTGTCCTATGCCGCCGCCAATGGCGGAACCAAGGGCGGCGTGATCGAGACCAACTTCCGCGAGGAAACCGAGACCGATTTGTTCGGGGAGCAGGCGGTTCTTTGCGGTGGTCTGGTTGAACTGATCAAGGCCGGTTATGAGACGCTGACCGAGGCGGGCTACGCGCCGGAGATGGCCTATTTCGAGTGCCTGCACGAGGTGAAGCTGATCGTCGATCTGATTTTCGAAGGCGGCATCGCCAACATGAACTACTCCATCTCCAACAATGCCGAGTATGGTGAGTACGTGACCGGGCCCAAGGTGATCGGCCCGGAAGCCCGCGCTGCCATGAAGGAAGCCCTGAAGGCCATCCAGGAAGGTGCCTACGCCAAGCAGTTCATTCTCGAAGGCCGCACCAACTATCCGGAAATGACCGCCCGTCGTCGCCTGATTGCTGCGCACCCGATCGAGCAGGTTGGCGAGCAGTTGCGAGCGATGATGCCTTGGATCAAGAAGAACAAGTTGGTCGATCAGACCAAGAACTGAGCCCAGTACCGTGCTTATTTGGGCGCCGCATCGCGGCGCCCGCGGTCGCATTTGGCAGAGAGTGCTGTAGCGGTTTCGATATTCAAGGCGACGACGACAGCAATCGCCGGTCGTTCCTGAGCAGTTAGAATAGGACTCGTCTTCCACTTCTCCGGACCATGCCGCCCATCCTACCTCGCAAGGCGTTGATGAATCCCGAACTGCGTCGGCGTGGCATTTATGTGCTGCCTAACCTGCTGACGACGGCTGGTTTATTTGCCGGTTTTTACGCCATTGTCCAAGCCATGACCGGACGCTTCGAGTATGCGGCGGTTGCAATTTTCATCGCCATGGTCTTCGACGGCCTCGATGGTCGCGTGGCTCGCATGACACGAACCCAGAGCGCTTTCGGTGCTGAGTATGATTCGCTGTGTGACATGGTTTCTTTTGGCGCCGCTCCGGCATTGATTGCGTTCGAGTGGGCGATGAAAGGCATGGGCAAGTGGGGCTGGATCGCTGCTTTTGTCTATTGCGCTGGCGCTGCGCTCCGTCTGGCCCGTTTCAACACAAATATCGGCGTGGTAGACAAACATTATTTTCAGGGGCTGCCGAGTCCGGCCGCGGCAGCGTTGGTGGCAGGCTTCGTCTGGATCATCAACGACCTGAACATTCCCGGAGAAGAGGTGCGCTGGTATGCCTTTGCTCTGACGCTCTTTGCCGGGATCACCATGGTCAGCACTCTGCGCTACTGGAGCGGCAAGGATATCAACCTGAGGCGCAGTGTGCCCTTCATGGTGCTTCCCGCCATCGTCCTTGGATATGTGCTGGTGTCCTCGTATCCGCCCGGCGTTCTGTTCGCGTTGTTTCTGGCCTATGCTCTGTCGGGCTATGTGATGGCGGCATGGACTTGGCGCGGCAGGCGCAAATCTGTTGCGCGGCCTGAGTAAAGGCTTTATAGTGACGCTCATGTTTGCGACATTCATCGTTTCCGCACTATTTCTTGCTCTCTCAGGCGCGCTGATCGCTCGTCTGCCGCTGCGCGCGAAGCTGCTTCCGCTGCTGCGCCGCACGCGCTAAATAGATCCCCCCCCACACAATCCGGTTGTACATAGTGCCCGCCCCGCGAGGGGTGGTATTGCCCATTTTTTCTTTAATTCCGGCCATTGCGCGTGACACTAACAAAGCCGGTGTTAGCCTTCACCGAAATCATTTTTTCAGGAGACAGCCATGCCCAAGGAACACTTGATCATTTTCGATACCACCTTGCGCGACGGCGAACAGAGCCCCGGCGCCTCCATGAGCAAGGAGGAAAAGCTGCGGATTGCACGTCAGCTTGAACGCATGCGTGTGGATGTGATTGAAGCAGGTTTTCCCGCTGCATCGAACGGTGACTTCGAGGCGGTGAAGGCTATTGCCGAAGCGATCAAGGATTCCACGGTCTGCGGCCTAGCGCGCACCGGTGAGGCCGATGTGCGACGCGCCGGCGAGGCGATCAGGCCAGCCAGGTCCGGCCGCATCCACACCTTCATCGCGACCAGCCCCATCCACATGGAAAAGAAGCTGCGCATGACGCCGGATCAGGTGGTCGAAGCGGCGATTGCTGCCGTCAAGCTTGCCCGCCAATACACCGACGATGTGGAGTTTTCCGCCGAAGATGCCGTTCGTTCGGACTTCGATTTTCTATGCCGCGTCTTCGATGCAGTCATCAAGGCGGGCGCCACCACCATCAATGTCCCCGACACCGTTGGCTACAGCATTCCTGAAGTCTGGGGTGAGCGGATGCGTTGTTTGATCGAGGGTGTCTCGGGTGCCGACAAGGTGGTCTGGTCGACTCATTGCCACAACGATCTCGGCCTTGCGGTCGCCAACTCGCTTTCGGCGGTTTTGGCCGGAGCGCGTCAGGTCGAGTGCACCATCAACGGTCTCGGCGAGCGCGCCGGCAATGCTTCCCTGGAGGAAGTGGTGATGGCCGTGCGCACCCGCGGTGATCTGTTCAGCTGCGATACGCGCATCGATGCCACACAGATCGTGCCGGCATCGAAACTGGTGTCGCAAATCACCGGCTACACGGTTCAGCCGAACAAGGCTGTGGTTGGTGCCAACGCGTTTTCCCACGAGTCGGGCATTCATCAGGACGGCGTGTTGAAACACCGCGAGACCTACGAAATCATGCGTGCCGAAGATGTGGGCTGGGCCACCAATCGGCTGACTCTGGGCAAACTCTCGGGCCGCAGCGCCTTCAAGACACGGTTGGTGGAACTCGGCATTGAATTGCCGAGCGAAGAGGCCCTCAACTTGGCTTTCGGGCACTTCAAGGAACTTGCCGACAAGAAGCGCGAAATTTTTGACGAGGACATTTTTGCTCTCATCGGTGACGAAGTGGTGGCGCCTGAAAATGAGCACTACCGGCTGGTCTCGTCGATGTTCCACTCGGAAACCGGCGAAGCGCCGCTGGCGCGACTGACGCTTTCTGCCGGGGGTGCGGAACGGCATGCCGAATCGAGTGGCAGCGGTCCGGTCGACGCCACCTTCAAGGCTATTGAAAGCGTCGCCGCGAGCGGCTCGGAACTGCTGCTCTATTCCGTAAATGCCATCACCACTGGCACGGACGCGCAGGGCGAGGTGACGGTGCGCCTGTCGAAAGACGGCCGGATAGTGAACGGCCAGGGCGCGGATACGGATATTGTGGTTGCGTCGGCCAAGGCCTATCTAAACGCGCTCAACAAGCTGTGCTCCGGGCAGGAAAAGCTCAATCCGCAGGCTTGATTGCTCTGGAGGGTGCGGCGATGCGGGTGTGGCCGAGACACGCGGCGAAGAGCAGCGCCGCCAGAACGGTTTCCGCCATTGCCAGGGTCTGGCTTGTGCCGTGGTCGGAAACTGCGCGTGTCAGACCTTCGGCAACGTAGGCCAATGCCAGCATGGACGTCCACTGGTGGGTGTAACGCTTGCCGCGCAAGATGCCGAACAGTGGCAGCAGCAGCGGCAGGGATTTCAGCGCCAGCATCGAACCGCCGGGACGCAACGGCGCCAGCCAGAGTTCCCAGGCAAGACAAAGAATCAGCAAGGCGACAAGGCTGATCGATGCCAGGCGGTTGAACCATGGATTCATGGCGCGAGTTTCTTTGCGGTTTCGGCCAGACGGCGGCCGAGAGCGACGGCGAGCAGCTTTTCATGTTTGCTGGCTGCAGTATTGCCATCACTGCCGCTGACGTGGCTCGCGCCGTAAGGCGTGCCGCCCTCGCGTGTCGCCGACAGTGCTGTCTCGGTGTAGGGAATGCCCAGGATCATCATGCCATGGTGCAGGAGGGGTAGCATCATCGATAGCAAGGTGGATTCCTGACCGCCGTGCATCGTTGTTGTTGACGTAAACACCGCCGCCGGTTTTCCTGCCAGCGAACCTTTGAGCCATATGGCGCCGGTGGAGTCGAGGAAGTACTTTAGCGGTGCTGCCATGTTGCCGAAACGCGTCGGACTTCCCAGCGCGAGGCCGATGCATTCTTCCAGATCGCGAACTTCGACATAGGGTGCTCCCGCATCAGGGATGGTGGGTTCCGTTGCTTCGCAGACTGCCGATATCCTGGGTACGGTTCGCAGGCGCGCGGTGATGCCGGGCGTCTGTTCGATTCCGCGTGCGATGTGGCGTGCAAGTTCGCTTACCGAACCGTGCAGGCTATAGTAAAGAATAAGAATTTCCCGAGGTTCGCTCGCCTTCTTCATCTTCAGGCCTCCAGTAGAATCCGATTATATGTGGCTCCTGGCACCGTTTCGACTGATCGCTCGCACCGCACGCCGGTTTCATGGCGAGCATTGCGTGCAGACCGCGGCTGCGCTGTCGTTTGCCACCTTGATTGGCCTAGTGCCGATGATTGCTGGGGCGTTTGCGATTATTTCGTTATTACCCGTTGGCGCCGGACTTGGCCTGGCGCTCGAGAAGTTCCTCCTTGCCAACTTGCTGCCCGACAAGGCTGGCGTCATCATTGCTAAATATATAGGCCAGTTTGCTTCCCGCGCCGGACGCATGACCTTTTTCGGCATAGCGGTGCTTGCTGCGACCGCTTTGATACAGATGTTGACCATCGAGCGGGCTTTCGACCATATATGGCGGGTCAAATCCAGCCGGCCTCTGTTGCGACGCTTGGCCATGCATAGCTTGGCGTTGCTGCTCGGGCCGTTGGTGTTTGGCGCCAGCCTTGCGGCGATTTCATATGTTGCCGGCGTATCGCTTGGCTTTATCGACGAACCCGATTGGGTCAATAGCATCGTGCTGCGGGGTCTGCTGCCTTTCTCTTTTATGTCCGCCCTGTTCGGCCTGCTCTATTGGGCGGTGCCCAACAAACCGGTGAAAGCATGGCACGCGGCTTTTGGCGGAACGGTGGCGGCTTTGGGCTTTGTCGGTCTGCAGAAGCTTTTCACGCTATATATTGCCGCCGGATTCACCGTGAATGTCGTCGTTTATGGTGCCTTCTCCGCAATCCCGGTATTTCTGGCTTGGCTCTACACATCGTGGAGCGTGATCTTGATAGGCGCATTGCTGGTCGCCGAGTTGCCCCAATCTGCTCGTGCCTAACGCGCCGTGGTGTTGCGACTGAATTCGAAGACTTCGACACTGGCTGTTTCGATGAGGCTCCGGTGCGGCATGCATTCGACGATCTGCAAACGGGCGTCCTGCTCCTGCAACAATGTAAATGGACGGGCGTTGTAGTCGCCCCGCACAGTCAGAATCGCTTCGCTTCGATTGAGGCCCGGCAAGGCTGGTAGCAGCAGCGCGGGTATCGGCGGCTCAGGATTGCTGGCGGTCGCGGTCTGTATCCGTATCGGTTGTGCCGACGGTGCCAGCACTTCCAGCCCCATCTCGATATGGTTGCTGCCATTGCTGCGAGCCCAGCGCACAAGGCAGATCTGCCAGGCAGCGCCTGCGCCGGTGCGCAAACCTACCACGCAACCGGGCACGATGCCGGTGACCTTGCCGACGACATGCACGATCGCATAGCCCAAAGGGCTTTCGTTGTTAAGCGTCCAATCGCTGTAGGTCAGATCGCCGTCGTCGGATTCAGGTTCCTGTGCCGAGCCGCTCTCCAGAGCGGTCCACAAGGTGCTCAGTTGCGTACAGACTTCTACGGGCAGGTTTTGCGGACGGCGATTGAAGCTTCGCCGTCGCGGCGCAACCCAGCATTGGTGCGCCCGTTCCAAGGCGTTGCGGTAGTCGGCGCCAGCTGCCTGAAGCGGCAGGCCGAGCGACAAAGGCGGTACACCGTCGTTCAATTGGGCAAGATGCAGGGCAGCCACGTCGGCAAGTTCGCCAAACCGGAAATAGAGGCATGGCCCGCCTTCCGGCAGGAGGCGCTCGAGGGCTACCGGCGGCTGGTCGAGATTGGCATCGAGCCAGAACCAGTCTCCGGCCGTCTCGGGGCGAATCACGTCAATTCGGGTGGCCGCTGCTTGAGTTTCGAGATAGTCCGCAAGGAACGCAATCTCGCGTGGCGCGAGCCCCTCCGGTTGCGCTGCGGTGAGCGCCAGCATGGCTTTGAAGCGGGCATCTATAGCGCTGATTTCGGCGGGCAGGGTCGCCGTCGGATCGACCGACTCGTGGGCGCGATGATAGAGCGCCTGGGCGTTGCGCCAGAAGTTGAACGGCGCGGGAGTCGCAATCAGCAAGGTGGCGATGAGTTGTCGCGACAGGTTGACAATTCCTTTCAGGCAAATTTGCGCTGTGCTGCGATGGATACGGGCCAATTCCTGCGGGTTTGCTTGCCCGGCCATCTTGAGCCAGGTTTCACACAGTTCTGTACGCAGCCCTATCAAGTCCCAGGCAACCGTGCCAAGGTGAGTTGGCAACGGCAGTTTGACGTCGAGCAACATGGGCATGAGCGCATCGTCGATTCGTTCGGCGCGCTGCTGGAGCAGTTCGTCTATCTTCAGGCCATGCAGAACGGGAAGTCCCAGCGAACCAATCGCGGCAATGTGCTTGCGCAATGGCACCAGATCAAGCGATGGATCTTCCTGCTGCGGTTCGGCGAGCCAATCCAGTGCTTGCTTTAGCTGAACGGGCGGCGGTGGAGAGGTCTTCTTGCGGCGCATGATTAACTCGACGGCCGGGAACGAAATGTGATTCTAGTAGAATCCGGACGCATTTTCTCTTGTTGCATTATGAGGATCCGAAATGAACAGCCTGCTCTCCGCCAAGCCCATTGACCCGACGGATCGCTTGATCGTTGCCCTCGATCTTCCGGATGCCGGGGCCGCGCGTGCGCTGGTGACTGAACTCGGAAATGCGGTGGTCTTCTACAAGATCGGGCTCGAACTATTCATGACCGGCGGCTATTTTGAACTGCTTCATTGGTTGATCGGCAAGGGCAAGAAGGTGTTCGTAGACCTGAAGTTCTTCGATGTCCCCGAAACCGTGCGTTCCGCGGTGCGGGCCCTTGCGGGCAGCGGGGCCACATTTGCCACGATTCATGGCAATCAGGGCATTATGGAAGCGGCGGTGAAAGACAAGGGTGACCTCAAGATTCTCGCCGTAACTGTGCTGACCAGTCTTGATCGCGGTGATCTGGACGATCTCGGATTCTCCTGCGACGTGGGCGAGCTTGTACTTTCGCGTGCACGCCGGGCATTGGCCGCAGGAGTGGATGGCATAGTATCCTCGGGCCTTGAGGCGCCGATGATCCGGCGTGAACTCGGCGACAAGTTGATGGTGGTTACCCCCGGCATTCGACCTGTCGAGAACAAGCCGGTGGACGATCAGAAGCGTACCGTCGATGTTGCCCAGGCTTTCAGGAACGGGGCCGACTACATTGTGGTCGGCCGGCCTATCCGCCAAGCGGCGGATCCCCGCCTGGCTGCGTTAGGCATACAGCAGACCATTCGCGAGGTATTTTTCCCGTCCGGCGGGTGACGCAGCGCTGAGTCGCGGCGGCCAAAAGCTCAATGCTACGTCTTGTTTTATCCGGGGTTTTGAAATAAAATTGCCGGCTTTCCCGCTTTCCAAGAGAACACCATGGTTGTTATTCGTCTCGCCCGCAGCGGTGCCAAAAAGCGCCCGTTCTTTCATATGGTGGTAGCCGATTCGCGCAACCGCCGCGATGGCCGTTTCATTGAACGCATCGGTTTTTACAATCCTGTCGCTGCCGAAAATGAAAAAGGGCTCGTGGTGAATACCGAGCGCCTCGCCTTCTGGCAGGGGCATGGCGCGCAGTTGTCGCCGACCGCCGCACGTTTGGTCAAGCAGGCCGCGGCGCCAAAGGCCGCCTAAGTCGCATGATTGTCTTGGGGCGCATTGTGGCCCCGTTTGGAGTTCATGGCTGGCTGCGGGTCCATCCCTTCGGCGATGACCCCGAGGCCTGGCAGAAGATGCCGCAGTGGTGGCTTTCGGCCGATGTTGATGCTCCAGCCGAAACCTGGAATGTCCGCGGTGTCGAAGCGGTAAAGCTGCACGGCGATGGAGTGGTGGCAAAGCTTGCCGGCATAGATGACCGGGATGCATCCGAAGCGCTGGGCAACTGTTTTTTTGGCGCGCCGCGCGATGCATTGCCGCCGACGGTGCAGGACGAGTACTACTGGGCCGACCTGATCGGCCTGGCTGTGGTGAATATGCGGGACCAGCCCTTGGGCCGGGTCAAGTCTCTGGTCGAGACTGGCGCGAATGAGGTGCTGGTGGTAGTGGATGGCGGGCATGAAAGACTGTTGCCGTTCGTTGAACACGTAGTGAAGGCGGTGGATATTCCGGGAGGAACGATCCGCGTCGAATGGGATAGCGACTGGTGAGCTTGCGCTTCGATGTCATAACGCTGTTCCCCGAGATGTTTGAGGCGCTCACGGAGTCGGGAATCACGCGGCGCGCGCTGGATCGGGGACTGTGGCAGATCGAATGCTGGAATCCTCGCCAGTGGACGCAGGATGTGCATCGTACGGTGGATGACCGGCCTTACGGCGGGGGCCCCGGCATGGTGATGATGGCAGCGCCGCTGGAGCAGGCGATAAATGAGGCAAAGGCTGCAGCAAGAGTCGGTGCTGGCGTTACGGCGAAAGTGATTTGTCTTTCCCCGCAGGGTGCCAGGATCGACCAGCGGCGGGTGGCGGAAATGGCGGCAAGCGACGGAGCGATTCTGCTCTGTGGCCGCTATGAAGGCATTGATGAGCGGCTTATGGAGCGCTGTGTGGATGAGGAGTTGTCGCTGGGCGACTTCGTCCTTTCCGGTGGCGAACTGGCGGCAATGGCGTTGATGGATGCATGCATCAGGCAACTGCCGGGTGCACTGAATGACGAGGCTTCGGCGGTTGAGGATTCATTTGCCGCAGGATTGCTGGACTGCCCGCACTACACGCGGCCTGAGTTGTATGAAGGATGTGCGGTGCCGGATGTGCTGTTGTCCGGCAACCACGAAAGAATCCGGCGCTGGCGCCTGAAACAGGCGCTGGGACGGACGTGGCAAAGGCGGCCGGATCTCCTTGAGACGAGGGTGCTGAGTGGGGAAGAAGCGGAACTGCTGGCTGAATTCCAGCGGGACGGAAAATAGAAACGGCGCGCATCAGGAAGGTAAATCAGTCCTGCTCTGCGCGAAAGGTTGGCGGGCGTTATCCGCAGCCATAACTTGATGGAGAAATGCATGAACCTGATCCAGCAGATGGAAAAAGAAGAAATTGAGCGCCTCGGCAAGACAATACCCGCGTTCGCTCCCGGCGACACCGTGATCGTCAATGTGAATGTAGTCGAAGGCGACCGCAAGCGCATCCAGGCTTTTGAAGGCGTTGTCATCTCCAAGCGCAATCGCGGCCTCAATTCGAACTTCATCGTTCGCAAGATTTCGTCCGGTGAGGGCGTCGAGCGAACCTTCCAGACGTATTCGCCGCTGATTGCGAGCGTCGAAGTCAAACGTCGTGGTGACGTCCGTCGCGCCAAGCTGTATTACCTGCGTGATCGTTCCGGCAAGTCGGCGCGCATCAAGGAGAAGCTCACCAGAAAGGTGTCCCCAGCGACTAATGGGTGAGTTTTCAGCGCGGGCTAATGTCTGCGCCAGCAGACGTCATGTTGGAACTAAAGGCTGACCCGCAAGGCCTGATCTAAAGTCGGACAATAACAAACGGGCTGCCCGGTATCGCCGGGCAGTCCGTTTTTGTTCTGGAAAGGCCGATCAATAGCGCTTCTTGTTGTTCTCGATCAGCGCGTAGGCAGAGTGGTTGTGGATCGATTCGAAATTTTCGCTTTCGACCACATAGGCATCGATACGCGGATCGGCATTCAGCGCACCGGCAACGTCGCGCACCAGGTCTTCGACGAACTTCGGATTATCGTAGGCCAGTTCGGTGACGTACTTCTCGTCAGGGCGCTTCAACAGTCCGTAAAGCTCACACGAAGCCTGAGTTTCCGCCATGCGGACGATATCCTCGATCCACACCAGCTGGTTCGTGGTGGCGGTGATGGTGACGTGTGAGCGTTGATTGTGCGCGCCGCGATCGGATATTTTCTTCGAGCAGGGGCACAGGCTGGTGACCGGAACCACGACCTTGATGGTTTGCCGGTAATGTCCTCCTTCAACAATTTCCCCTATGAAGGTTACCTCGTAATCCATCAGGCTCTTGACCTTGGAGACGGGTGCGACCTTGTTGATGAAATAAGGGAAACTCATCTCGAGATGGCCTGTTTCGGCCTCGAGGCGGGCCACCATCTCGCGCAACATCGTCTCGAAGCTCTCGACCGAGATTTCTTCCTCGTGCGCGTTGAGAATCTCTACGAAGCGTGACATGTGGGTGCCCTTGAAGTTGTGGGGCAGACCGACATACATGTTGAATGTGGCGATGGTGTGACGCACGCCACCGCTCTTGTCCAGGACTTTGAACGGATGGCGAATGGCCTTGATGCCGACTTTGTTGATCGGCAACTGGCGCGAATCGGCGCTGTTCTGAACGTCTGCAATCGCGGATTGTTTGGGTGGAGCCATGGGATCTCTGCAATTCATGTCATTTCTCGGGGGTTGCACGAAGACGTGCAACCAACTATAGCATTATCCGACAGATTTAGTCAACTATTATTTCCCGCAGCAAGTTTCGCTGCCACGCTGCGTACTATACCGGCATCGTCAAGGCCTACTTCTGCCAACAGCAACGCCGAATCGCCATGGTCGATGAACCGGTCCGGCAGGCCAAGACGCAACAGCGGTGTGCGCAGGCCGGACGATTCCAGTGCGCGCGCCACCTCAGCGCCCGCGCCGCCGATCAGGGCGTTTTCCTCGATGGTCACCAGCAGGTCGTGACTGGCGGCCAACTGACGCACGAGTTCCGTGTCGAGCGGCTTGACGAAGCGCATATTGGCGACTGTAGCGTCGAGTGTTTCGGCAGCCTTGAGGGCGGGCGTCAGCATTGCGCCAAACGCCAGCAGGGCCACCCGCTTGCCGTTTCGGCGTAGCTCACCGCGGCCCACAGGCACGGTCGCAAGCCCGGGTTCCATGGCTGCCCCGGGCCCGCTGCCGCGCGGGTAACGCACCGCGCTGGGGCTATCCAGAGCGAAGGCGGTTGAGAGCATCTGGCGGCACTCGTTCTCGTCGCTCGGCGTCATTACCACCATGTTGGGAATGCAGGTGAGGTAGGAAAGATCGAATGCGCCGTTGTGCGTTGCGCCGTCCGCTCCTACCAAACCACCCCTGTCTATGGCGAACACTACCGGTAGATTCTGCAAGGCTATGTCGTGAATCAACTGGTCATAGGCGCGCTGGAGAAATGTCGAGTAGATGGCGACCACCGGCCTTAGGCCTTCGCAGGCGAGGCCTCCTGCAAACGTCACTGCATGCTGTTCGGCGATGCCGACGTCAAAAAAGCGCTGGGGAAATTCCTGTGCGAATCGAACCATGCCGGAACCCTCCCGCATGGCAGGGGTGATGCCGATCAGACGGGGATCGGCCTGCGCCTGGTCGCACAGCCAGTCGCCGAATACCTGGGTGTAGGTTGGCCTGCCCGGCGCCTTGCCCTGCTCGATGCCGTTGGCGGCGTCGAACTTGCCGACGCCGTGGTAGAGAATGGGGTCGGCCTCGGCCAGTTTGTAGCCCTGGCCTTTCCTGGTGATGACATGCAGGAACTGGGGACCCTTCAGTTTGCGCAAATTCTGCAACGTGGGAATCAGCGCATCGAGGTCATGGCCATCGATGGGGCCGATGTAGTTGAAGCCCAGTTCCTCGAACAAGGTGCCCGGCGAGATCATGCCCTTGACGTGCTCCTCGACGCGATTGGCGAACTCCAGAACGTTCGGCATCGAGGCCAGCACCTTTTCTCCGGCGCGACGTGCGGCATTGAAGGTGCCGCCCGACAGCAAACGTGCCAGATACTTGTTGAGCGCGCCCACCGGCGGCGAGATCGACATGTCGTTGTCGTTGAGAATGACAAGAAGGTTGGCATCGATCACCCCTGCATTGTTGAGTGCCTCGAAAGCCTGGCCTGCCGACATCGCGCCGTCGCCGATGATGGCAGCGACCCTTCGTTCCTCGCCCCTGTTGCGCGCAGCGACGGCCATGCCCAGCGCAGCGGAAATCGAGGTCGAGGAATGGCCGACGCCGAAGGTGTCGAATTCACTCTCGATACGGCGCGGGAAACCTGACACGCCATCCTTCATGCGCAGCCGCTCCATGCCGGCGCGTCGGCCGGTCAGCGCCTTGTGCGGATAGGTTTGATGACCGACGTCCCACACCAGGCGATCCTCGGGAGTGTCGAACACGTAATGCAGTGCGACGGTCAGTTCGACGGTGCCGAGGTTGGAGGAAAGATGCCCCCCCGTTTTCGATACCGACTCGAGCAGAAACGCTCGCAGTTCTTCAGCCACCTGGGGCAACTGATCGCGTGGCAGAGCGCGCAGATCGGCAGGAGAGAAAATGGTGTCGAGCAAGGGATGGGTCATCAGAAAGTCCGCTCGACGATGAAGTCGGTAAGTTCGTGCAGGCGAAGGGCGGACTCGCCGAATGGAGCCAGTTCTTCGTGCGCGTCCTGTCTCAATTTGCTTGCCATCGACTTGGCTTCGTTCGCGCCGAGAATGTTGACATAGGTTGGCTTGTTCTGTGCGGCGTCCTTGCCGGCCGTCTTGCCCAGTGTTGCCGTGCTTGCTTCAGTGTCGAGGATATCGTCAACCACCTGAAATAGCAGCCCGATCCGGTTGGCGAAACGTCCGAGACGCTCCAGCGCATCAGGTGTGGCTTCCCCGCAATGGGCGCCGAGCAGCACTGCGGCTCGAATAAGCGCCCCGGTTTTGTGAATATGCATGTATTCCAGTTCGCTGATCGTCAACTGCTGGCCGACGGCGGCAAGATCGATAGCCTGGCCGCCTGCCATGCCGCGCGACCCGGAGGCGGTCGCCAGCAGATGCAGCATGTCGAGTTGCCTGACCGCGGAGATGCCGGCGAGTCCGTTTGAAAGAGTCTGAAAAGCCAGAGTCTGCAGGGCATCACCGACCAGAAGTGCCGTCGCTTCGTCGAACTCGACATGGCAGGTCGGCTTGCCGCGGCGCAGGATGTCGTTGTCCATGCAGGGCAGGTCGTCGTGCACCAGCGAATAGGCGTGGATCAGTTCGACGGCAACTGCGGGGGCGTCGAGCACGTTGCTGTCGGCGCCGAAGATCGAGCCGGCCGCATTGCATAACAGCGGTCGGACGCGCTTGCCGCCCCCCAGCGCGGCGTAACGCATCGCCTCATGCAGGCGCGCCGGAGCCAGTTCGGTAGAGGGCAGCGTGGCTTCCAGGGCCTTTTCCGTGCGTTTCTGGATGCCGGACATCCAGGTAGGAAAATTCATGGATGTCTCAGCTTTCCTGTTCGCCGGCGGTCCCCGGATCGAAGTCGTGCAACCCATCGGCGTCGAGGATGCGTATCTGCTGTTCGGCTGCAGTCAGGGTGTCCTGACACTGGCGCAACAGCGCTATGCCCCGCTGGTAGGCGTCGAGCGCATCCTGCAACGGCATTTGACCCGCCTCCATCGCGGCGACGATGCCCTCCAGTTCGCTGAGAGCGCTTTCGAACGACGGGGCTGTTGCAGTCGCTGAATCGGTGTTTGGAGCAGTGTTCTTGATAGTGGCCATGAGTGAAGCCTTGGCCGAGAGCGGTGACCAGCGGCAAGGGAAAAGCGTAAAAATAGCCTAAGGTGCGCCCTCTGGTCAAATTGGCTACAATTGCGCGGTCGGTTTTGGTTTGGCGTAACGCCTGTTTTCGCAGGCATGGTCCGTCGCATAAACCTTGCTGCGCTTGCTATTGTACCGGTGGTCCGTCAGTCCTGGCGGTTGTTTCCGTCCGTTTCCGGTTTCCGGGTAAACCCTCTTGGAGGTTGGGAATCATGTCTGATGTCGGCGCCAGCGCACTCCTCTCTCCGGGAGCGTCGCAGCTTCCGGTGGAGTGGTATTTCGATGAAAAGCTTTTCGAACAGGAAAAGAAGCTGATCTTCGATGCCGGCCCCGGCTACGTCGGCCATGAGTTAATGGTTCCCGAGTTGTACGACTACCGTTCGCAGGAGTGGCATGACCATGCGCGAATGGTGGTGCGCCAGCCGGATGGCTTCTACGAGATGTCCAACGTCTGTCGTCACCGGCAGGCGATCATGTTGCAGGGCGCCGGCAATGCAAAAAACATTGTCTGTCCGATCCATCGTTGGACCTACGATGCCGCCGGCGAACTGATCGGCGCTCCGCATTTCCCGGCCAATCCCTGCCTGAATCTGGCCAGGCAGAAACTCGAGAACTGGCGGGGTCTTCTGTTCAAGGGGCCGCGCTCGGCCAACGCAGACCTCGCCGGCATGAAGGTCGCGGGCGAGCTCGATTTTTCCGGCTACAAGCTCGATCACGTCGAACTGCACCAGTGCAACTACAACTGGAAGACCTTCATCGAGGTGTATCTGGAGGACTATCACGTCGTCCCGTATCATCCGGGACTCGGTGGATTCGTTACCTGCGATGATCTGACCTGGCAGTTCGGCGACTGGTATTCGGTCCAGCGCGTCGGCGTCACCTCGCTGGCAAAGCCCGGTACGGCGACCTATCAGCGCTGGCACAAGGCAGTGCTGGAGTATTACAACGGCGAGTTGCCGAAGCACGGCGCGATCTGGCTGACCTATTTCCCGAACATCATGGTCGAGTGGTATCCGCACGTCCTGGTGGTGTCCACGCTGGTGCCGCAGGACGTGGACAAGACCCTGAATGTCGTCGAGTTTTATTATCCCGAGGACATAGCGCTGTTCGAGCCGGAGTTCATCAAGGCCGAGCAGGCGGCCTACATGGAGACCGCGATCGAGGATGACGACATCGGTGAGCGCATGGACCGCGGTCGCCGTGCCCTGATGAAGCAGGGGCGTAGCGAAGCCGGCCCCTATCAGTCGCCCATGGAAGACGGCATGCAGCACTTCCACGAGTTCTACCGGCGCGTGATGGCCGGACACATCTGATCGAGGGAAACTGACGCGGGAGCCGGTGGCTTGCCGGCGCCCGTTTTATTTGTCATGCAGTCACTCTGGATGATCGCGGCAAGCCTGCTGTTTGCCTCCATGGGCGTTTGCGTGAAGCTCGGTTCGGCACAGTTCTCGGCTGCGGAACTGGTCTTCTGGCGGGGCTTCGTTGCCACGCTGATCCTTGGTTTTTACGTCTTGGCGCGCCGGCTTTCGCTGGCCACGCCGCATGCGCGAACCCACGTTGCGCGTGGCCTGGCGGGCTTCGTTTCGCTGGTGATGTATTTCTATGCCATCAGCCTGATTCCTCTGGCGGCCGCAGTGACGCTGAACTACACGTCGCCGCTCTTTCTCGCACTGCTGCTGGTACTCTGGCTGAAGGAACCGGTGCGACGCGGATTCCATGGCGCGCTGGCGGCCGGCTTCATCGGCGTGATATGCCTGCTGCAGCCGACATTGGGCGGCGACCAGTGGCTAGGTGCCGTGTTCGGCCTCGGCTCGGGGATCATTTCCAGCATCGCCTATCTGAATGTGCGCCGGCTTGGCGAACTGGGCGAGCCCGAATGGCGTACGGTATTCTATTTTTCGGCTCTGTCTGCACTGGGCGGCTTGCCCTGGTTCCTGACTGCCAGTTCCTTCCATGCCATCGATGGGCATGGCTGGCTGCTGCTGCTGGGGGTCGGCGGCTTTGGCGTGCTGGCACAGCTATGCATGACAGCGGCCTACAAGCGCGGCAAGACGCTGGTCTCTGCCAGTCTTGCCTACAGCACGGTCATCTTCTCCAGCGTTTTCGGCATGCTGTTGTGGGACGAAACTCTTCCTTGGTTGGGCTGGGCGGGCGTAGTCCTGATCGTTGCCAGCGGCCTGTTCGCCACCGCACTATCGCGCCGGACGGTTACCGAAGCGGTGACGGACTGACAGACCGGTATCCCGATCCGCGGTCGGGCGAGAACTCCTTAACCGGTAATTTTCCGCTTGACCGCGCGGGTCACCATGCGCAGGCGCTGGGCCAGCGGCAGGCGCTTGAAGTTGGTCTTGACCGCGCCCTGCGTGAAGGCGGTGCGCTTGGAGTAGTCCATGATCAGGTCGACGATCACCGGCCGGTTGGCGGCGGCAAGTTCGCGGGCCCGGGCTATGGCCTGCGGCACTTCGGCATTTGATGCCACGCGGATGTACTCCGCGCCGGTGGCGACGGCGACGCCGCTAAAGTCGATGGCACCCAGCGCCGTGCAGGGCTTGCGATTGAACGGAATCTCCTGCGCCTGGGCAATCTGCGACAGTTCGCCGTCATGGAACACGTAGTACACGAGCCCGAGGCCCAGTCGCGTGGCGGAAACGATTTCCATGCAGGTCATGGTGAAGGCGCCGTCACCGACGATGGCGAATACTTCGCGGTCCGGATTGGCCAGTTTGGCGCCGATCGCAGCCGGTACCGCGTAACCCATGCTGTTGAAGTCGGTCGGCACGATCAGTGACTTGGGGTGCCGCACCGGGAACAGTTCCGCCGTCAGGTAGGTGTGGTTGCCGTCGTCAACCACGGTGATCGCATCATCGGGCACTTCGGCGCGCAGGGCATTGAAGAACACCGCCGGATTGACCTTGCCGCCGCTGTCGTGGCGCAGCCATTCGTCATTGTAGGCGGCCTTGTCGCGCTGGATGCGGGCGTGCAGTTCGGTATTCGCCGTGCGGCCAGCGCCGACTTTTTGCAGTTCCTCCAGCAGCGCGGCCAGCACTGTGGCCGCATCGCCTTCGAGGGCCACTGCCGCAGGGTAGTTGGCGCTGAATACCGTCGGATTGATATCGGCGTGAATAAGGTTCGGCGGCACCGTGACGCCAAAGCTTCCTGTGGCAATCTCCGCAAAGCGGGTACCGACCGCCAGCATGCAGTCGCAGTCGGCGAAGGCATTGCGCGCCGCAGGTACCGCCGCGGCGCCGAAGCCGAAGCCGGTGTGCAGCGGGTGGGCGGCGGAGAATACCGACAGGCCTTGCAGGGTGGTTGCCACCGGCGCTTGCAGGAAGTCGGCTATGGCTCGTGTTTGCTCGAAGGCATCACGCGCACCCCAGCCGACGAACAGGGCCGGATGCCTTACGGCCAGAAGCATTTCCGCCGCGCGCCGGATCTCGCTCGCGGCCGCACGCTGCGGCCTGGCGATGACTGGCCGGTCCGGCATCTCGCTCACCTCGCCGGGAAACATCTGCAGGTTGACCGGAATTTCGACGAAGACCGGTCCCGGCTCGCCGGAATGGGCGATCTCCCAGGCCTTGAACAGCGTCGGAACGATGTCGGCGTGACTCGTGACGAGGAAGGTCGCCTTGGTCAGCGGCTTGAGGAAGGCGTGCTGGTCCAGTTCGTGAAGCTGGTAGCGCTTGTCCAGATCAGTACGGATGCCACCACAAATCACCAGCATGGGAATGCCGTCGAGAAAGGCCTCACCGATGCCGCTGGCGGCGTGCGTGGCACCCGCAGCGGGGACGATCACCAGCGTTCCGGTCAGGTCGGAAGTGCGGCTCATGCCGTCGGCCATGAAGGCGGCGCCTCCTTCGTGGGTCACCAGTACCGGCGTGATCTGCGCCGAACTGTTGAGTTCGTCGTACAACTCCGTGTTGTGCACACCGGGAATGCCGAAGGTGTATTTGATGCCCAGGGCTTCGAGTGCCCGTACTGCTATCCAGGCGCCGGTTCGTTTCATGCGGATTTTCTCCAGATATTGTTCATGTCAGGTCGTTCCTGCGGCGGCTTGCCCGGCGATGCGGCCGGTGAGGATGCAGCCGCCGAGGAAGCTGCCTTCGAGTGCCCGCAAGCCGTGCATCCCGCCGCCGCCAAAGCCGGCGGCTTCGCCAGCCGCGTACAGCCCGGGAATGGCTTCGCCGGCGTGATCGAGCACGCGGCTTTGCAGATCGGTCTGGATGCCGCCCAGGCTCTTGCGGCTGATGATGAATTCGCGCACGGCGATCAGCGGCCCGGCCTTCGGGTCGAGAATCTTCTGAAACTTGCAGGTGCGGATCCGGTCGCCCTTCCAGTGCCGCACATAGGCGATGCGGCGCAACTGCTCGTCGTTGTGCAGGTACTGTCCGCGGTCGATCTGGGCATCGTAGCTTTCGGTTGCCAGTCGCATCGCATCGAGGCTCACCGCATCGTCACCCTGCAGCGCATTCATTTTCGCCACCAGTTCCGGCAGATCGCGGCCGACTACGAAGTCCTCGCAGGAATTGGTCATTTCGTCATAAAGCCAGCGGTTGCCGAACAGCAGGTCGCGGAGGAAGGCGAGCTTCTTTTTGTCGCGGATCGACGGATTGAACTCGGCGCCCGAGACCGCGAGTTCCTTGAGCGCGATGTGTCTGTTCATCAACTGCCAGGAGTACTGCCGCTCCTGGGCGCACACCTGGGCGACCAGATCGCGGGTGTCGAAGCCCGTCACCAGCGGCATCGGGCCGATGCGCCGGCCGCGCCAGTCGAGCCACAGTGCGGAGCGCGGCGGCACCAGTGAAAGACCGTGTCCCGGCTTGCGCGGGCGCGGATGACGTACCCCGGCGGCATAGTTCCACATTGCGTCGAGATGGGTCAGTTGGCCGCCGACTACTTCCACGGCATCGTGCAGCCGGCCGTCGGCATACGGATGCGAGCCGTTGAGAATGACCGGCGGCGGCGAAGACCAGTCCCGGTGCCAGTATTGTCTCACCCGCTCGATGTTGCCGTTGAAACCTCCGGCGGCGACGATGACGCTGCCGGCATGCAGCTCGAACGGGCGCTGTTCGTTTTCGGTCACGCCGCTGCAGCCGGTTACCGCGCCATTCGAGCTCAGCAGGCTTTCCACGCGATGACCGAAGCGGATGTCGAGGCGCGCCCGCTGCGGGTGATGCTCCAGATGGTCGATCAGGCGCAATGCCAGTTCACGCCCGGTACCCCAGACGATATGAAAGCGCGGCACGGAATTGCCCGGCGTGAACAGGCCGCGTTCGACCCAGTGCGGAGCGGGAATAAAGCCGATGCCCTGCTGTCGCAGCCAGACGCTGACCTCGTCATGGCAGCGCTGCACATAGGCTTCCGCCCAGGCGCAGGGCCAGCGGTCATTCGGGTCGAGTTCGCCAAAAGCGTGCCAGTCCGCCAGCGCCAGTTCGGGTGTGTCGCGAATGCCGGCGCGCCTCTGCTCCGGTGTGCCGACGAGAAAGATGCCGCCAAAACTTTCCTTCGCCAGGCCGCCGAAGTTGTCAGCGGTGTCGCGCTCCAGCAGCAGCACGCTGCGTCCGGCGTCGAGAAGCTCGAGTGCGGCGCAGATACCTGCAATGCCGCCGCCGATGATGATGACTTCGCTCACGGTCTCGCCTCCTCATTTCGTTGCCGGAGTTTAGCCCGAAATGATGCCGCTCTTAATCGTGCAGACGGGCGGGCTTGCGGCGGTTGTGACCAAGAGTCGGCTCTGATGAAGCAACTGCGCTACAAGGCGGTCGAGCAAAAATCGCTCTCCTCGCCGTAGCGGATGACGGCACGGCGGCATCGCATCGAATTCGCGAAACATCGGGAAATGGTCAACACCGATGGAACCGGCTAAGCTGTTTCTTCGAATGGAGAACCCGATGCACATTGGAACCTTGCTGGCTCTCGCTCTCATGCTTGCGCATGCCTGTGCCTCGGCGCAAGCAGCGGATACGACACCTGCACTGTCGCTTGACGACGCGCGCGCCCAGCGTGCCAGAGGCAAGGCATTGAAAGACGAGGCACAGAAGACCTACGAAACCGAGCAGGCGGCATGTCGAAGTAGAGCCATCGCCATCAGTTGCATGAGTTCGGCGAAAGCAAAGCGTATCGAAGCGGTGAGGCGGGGCGAAACGATCGAGCGCGAGGGCCGCAAGGCCGAACGCGAAGCGCACCGGCTGGAAGTCGAGGCCAAGGCGGTGAAGCGCGCAGCTGAGGCTCCAAGTGAGGAAGCCAGGCAGCAAGCGGATGTCGAACGCTATCGCGAGAAGGAAGAAAAGAAGGCCGTCGAGCGCGAGCTCCGTCGGGCCGGGGAGTCAGCGAAGCTTGAGCAGCATCGCAGCAAGCTGGCGGCCGAGCAGGCCGTACGGAAAAAGAAGCTGGAGGAGCAGCGCAAAGAGGACGCGAAACGATTGGAAGCCGCACCGGCCAACGCCAGGAAAAAGGCGGACCGGGAACGGCAGCATGCCGAACGCGTGAAGAGGATCGACGAGCGTGCGCGAAATTATGCCGAAGTGCTGAAAAGGCGGGAAGCCGAGGAGGCGGCAAGGCAGGCAACTGCTGCAGCCATGTCGTCCAGGTGAGTGGTGCAGGAGTCGCCGGGCCTTACTTGTGCTCGATCTGGTCGTACACCGCTGTCGCGATACGGGCCAGTTTGCCTTTGTCAATCCCGGCCGACAGGGCATAGCCGAACTTGCCGTCGATCCAGTAGAAGACATTGACCGGACCTTCCTGTGCGAAACGGAATGCCGTGTCCTGGTTGGCAGTGTTTTCGGTGGAAACGTAGAGCGTCAGCCGTTGCCCCGAGCCGTCCTGGAACATGAACTGGGCAACGGGACCGACATTGCCGGGCAGCAGGCGGCCGCCGATCAGTTCGTAGCCGAGCGCCCCCAGTTTGGGCGGGCGCACCGGCGTGCCGAGGCGCTTGGAAAGCCAGGCGACGAGTTGGTCTTCCTGTTCGGCGCCGACCTCGACCGGGCGACGCATGTCGGGGCTGAACACGGCATGTGCCACCGCGGCCCGACGGGGGAGCGGTGAGTTTCTGGCCAGGCTTTCCGGCGGTGGATAGCGGTCGTGCGCCAGCCAGCCGGCAAACCCGCTGACCAGCGCAATGAGGAAGCCCGCGGCAATGCGCTGCAGCGACCAGCGGGCCAGCAGCGGACGGTGGCGACCGTCGGCCGCGACCGTCGGCGGCGGCGAGGCCAGCGCGCTCAGATTTGCCGGTAGCGGCTCGTCGAGTATCGGGTTGAACGAGGACCTGAGGGCCTGTTTCTGGGTCAGATAGGTGCGCACGCGTCCGGCTTCTTCCGGCTGAGCCGCCAGATGGTTCTCCACTTCGCTGCGCCGCGCTTCGGGCAGGGCGGCATCGACGTAGGCCTGCAGGTCAGCTTCGGTGATCGGCAGCGGGCTCATCGCACGACTCTCAGCCGGGTGCTTGCCTGTTCGCCGTTCATGATCAGACGCAGCCGTTCCCGACCGCGCGACAGGCGCGACATGACCGTGCCGGCGGGAATGCCCAGCATCGCGGCGATGTCTGCATAGCTCATTTCCTCCAGGGCCACCAGCAACAGGACTTCGCGCTGTTCGTCGGGGAGCCGGCTCAGGGCGGATTCGATATCTCTCAACTCCAGCTGGTCGTTCTGCGTGGCACGTGTCGGCACGTCGAAATCATCCGCGTCGATGGAATGAGCGGATAGCCGCGGCCGGCGCAATTGATCGATCCTCAGGTTGTGCATGATGCCGAACAGCCAGGCACGCATGTCGCTGCCGGCCCGCCACTGATGGAGCCGGGACCAGGCCCGTTCCAGCGTGTCCTGCACCAGATCGTCGGCCGCCGCGCGATCGCCGAGCATCGCCCGCGCATAACGGCGCAGGCGTGGAATCTCGGCCAGGATCGCGCTGCTGTCCACCCGGCCTCAGGGTTTGGCTACGTGCCAGACGTTGTTGAAACCATCGCCGGTGGTATCGCCCGGCTTTGTGTCCTTGACCCAGTGATACAGCGGCTTGCCCTTCAGCGCCCACTGCTTCTTGCCATCGTCGCGGGTAATGATGCTGTAGTCGCCGCTGGCGGTATCGCCATCCATTGCCAGAAGCGGCGGCCAGTTGGCGGCGCAGGGGCCGTTGCAGACGCTCTTGCCGCCGGCGTCCTTGTCGAAGGTATAGAGTGTCATGCCGTTGCTGCCGGTGAGCATGCCGTTGGACACCATGGCCGGTGCGGCGGCATAGGCCGCGAGTGAAGCGGATGCAAGCAGGGCGAGCGCGAGTTTATGAAGTTTCATTTTGATCTCCGTTGGGGTTGGGGTGCTACTCCTGCATGAACGGAAAGATGTGCGATCTTATTCCAGCCGCCGCAAAATTAATTGATTTGCGGCTTCATCTTTGACACCGGGGCAAGAGGCGAAGATACTTTGGACCGCGCGGTCGATTCCGATGCCGACAGTGATCCTGTCGATCTTGTGAAACCCTTCTCCCGCCATGAGTACTAGTCGAATTCAGGAAGTCGAGGCCCCAATTGTCCCCAGATGTCACCGAGAACGGTAAAGCCGGTAGCAGAGGCAATCCGAACTTCAAACTGGTGCGGTTTTTTACTACCGCCAGCCTGCTCGCTTTCTTGGTTGTAGCGTTTTTGCTGGGCTACATATTCCGGGCACTCGCCATCGACGGGCTAGTGAACGGGTATGAAAACGAACACGTCAATCTCGCCCAGGTCCTGGCCAACGAGATGTGGAATGACGATTTCGGACCCCTGGTCCTGGCGACGGCAGGCAAGTCAGCGGAGGAAATCAAGGCTGCACCGCAGATCCCGGCGATACACAAAAGAGTTTTGGCGCTTCTGAGCGGCACCAGGGTCTTCAAGGTCAAGGTGTACGACTTGAGGGGCATGACGATCTACTCTACAGACCGCAAGCAGATCGGTGAGGACAAGAGCAAGAATGCGGGAGTAATCGCGGGTTTGCGCGGTTTGAGCAGTTCAGAGCTGGTGCATCAGCATCAGTTCAGCGCATTCGAGGGCGAGGTGCAAAACCGCGACCTGGTCGAGAGCTATGTTCCCCGCTATGACCCCGCCCTGGGCGCCGTGGTAGGCGTGTTCGAGATCTATGGCGATGCCACCTACGTTCTGGCTGAAATCGGCAAGCGGCAACGATACATGGTCTACGCCGTGACCGGTCTGCTGGCCCTGCTCTTTCTGGTGCTGTTCGGCATCGTGAAAAGAGCACAGAACGTGATTCTTCAGCAGAACCGGGAGCGCGAAGCGGCCCAGAAGGCCCTGAGTTCGAGCGAGGAACGCTGGCAGTTCGCCCTCGAAGGATCGGGTGCAGGCGTCTGGGATCGCAACCTGGAGACAGGCGAAGCCGTGTTCTCGAAGGGTTACGGGGAAATCTATGGCTTTGCCGAGGATGATCTGGCGAACCACCAGGAATCATGGACGGACCGCATTCATGCCGATGACCTGCCATTGGTGGTGGCAAGCAGGAAGGCTTACCTGGACGGAGAGGCGCAAACCTATTCCAATGAGCGGCGCATGCAATGCAAGGATGGCAGCTGGAAATGGATACTCTCGCGCGGCATGGTAGTGGAACGCGATGCCAACGGGAAACCCCTGCGCATGATCGGCACGCATACCGACATCAGCGAACGCAAACAAGCCGAAGCGGAACTCGACCAGCACCGTCATCACCTTGAGGAACTTGTTGCCGTGCGTACCGCCGAACTGGCCCGAGCCCGTGACGCCGCCGAAGCCGCCAACCGCGCCAAGAGCAGTTTTCTCGCCAACATGAGCCACGAACTGCGCACGCCGATGAACGGCATCATGGGCATGACGGACCTGGTGCTAGGCCGCGCCACCGATCCCCAGCAGATAGATTGGCTCAACAAGAGCAAGACGTCCGCGCAGCGTCTGCTCGCCATTGTCAACGACATCCTCGACGTATCGAAGATCGATGCCGGTCAACTGCAACTCGAAGACACGGAGTTTGTCGCCGCATCCATCCTCAACGATGTCGTCTCGATGATCGGCCCGGCGGCGCGGGACAAGGGGCTGCGGATCGTCGTCGAGCCCGATGCCTTGCCCGTGTGGCTTCGCGGCGACCCGGCGAGGCTGCGCCAGGCCCTGCTCAAACTTGTCGGCAACGCCGTCAAGTTCACCGAGCAGGGGTCCATCACCCTGCGCGCGGCGCTGGTGGACGAGGACGGTGACAAAGTTCGGGTACGCTTCGAGGTCACGGATACCGGCATCGGCATCCCGCCGGAAACCTTGTCCCGCCTTTTCAGAACCTTTGAACAGGCCGACAGTTCAATGACGCGCAAGTATGGCGGCACCGGCCTCGGCCTCGCCATTTCCCGGCGCCTGGCTGAACTGATGGGAGGAGAAGTCGGCGCTGTCAGCACGCCGGGGGTGGGCAGCACGTTCTGGCTCACGGCTCGCCTGCAACGCGGCCATGGTGCTCTGCCTGCCGGTTCGGACGGCAATCGCGAGGTGGCGCCGGAGCAGACGGCGGATGCCTCGGACGCGTTGGCGCCCGATCCCGACCGCGCAATGGCGGTGCTGAAACAGATGGAACCCCTGCTGGCCAGCGACGACACCCGGACGAGTGATCTGTTCGACGCCAACCGTGCGCTTCTGTTGGTCACGCTCGGTGAGGCGGCGCAACAACTGGAACGCCAGGTGGCGGCGTTCGACTATCCGGGGGCCCTGGCGACCTTGCGGGAGATCATCGGGAAAACGCCGGAAAACTGACGCGGCAGAACGCGGCACCCGGTGCCGGTCAGCCCGCAGCAGGAAAGTCGGCACCCAGCGAGACGTCGCGCCACTTCTCCATTTCTGCCGTGAACTCCTTGAACTTCACGGCGGTCATGTCGTAGGCAGGCCGACCCAGCAGCAAATGAAGCGGCGGTTCAGCGGATTCGACGGCTTGAATGATTGCTTCCGCCCCGCGCACCGGGTCGCCCTGCTGGGTGCCGCTGTAACCCTGCACCGCCGCCCGTCGTGCGCCGGCCGATTGGGCATAGTCGGCGATGGCGGTCTTCGGTGTCTTGAGCGAGCGGCCCGCCCACTCGGTGCGGAACGGCCCCGGCTCGACGATGGTGACCTTGATGCCGAGTGTCGCGGTTTCCTTGGCCAGCGCTTCGGACAGACCCTCCACGGCGAACTTGGTGGCGTTGTAATAGCCGATGCCGGGGAAGCCGATCAGACCGCCCATGGACGAGATGTTGACGATGTGGCCGCTGCGGCGCGCACGCATGCCGGGGAGCACGGCCTTGGTCATGTTGGCCAGCCCGAAAACATTCGTTTCGAACATGGCGCGGACTTCATCGTCCTCGCCTTCCTCGACCGCCGAGAGGTAGCCATAGCCGGCGTTATTGACCAACACGTCGATGCGTCCGAAGCAAGTCTCGGCTCGATGGACGATTTCGGTAATCTGCGACGGCACGGTGACGTCCAGCGCCGCGACCATCGCGTTTTCAGACGGGGCGAATTCATCGAGGGTGGCCGGGTTGCGCGCAGTCACCACCACGCCGTGTCCGCGCCCGAGCAACAGGCGTGCGAGTTCGCGGCCGAAACCGGTCGAGCAGCCGGTAATGAACCAGACAGTTTTCTCGGAAACCATGGTCAGCTCCTGCATGAATAATGGCGCACTATAAACGACCGCCGGGCTGGCACTACAGGTCGGCAGCGCGATCCAGCCAATCGATGACCAGCGGCCAGAGCACAGCCTTGCTCTGCGGTTTGAAAAAGCCGAAATGGCCGATGCGCGAAAGGCCGTAGTGCGCGGGTTCGAGCAAGCGGTAATCGACCGGCCGCTTTCGGTATGCGCCGTGAATCAGGCGCGAACCGTCTTCGAGCAGCATTTCGTCATCGGCGAAGGTCAGGGCGAGCACCGGATAGTCGGCACTGGCATAGGCTTCGCGCGCGCCGGGCTCGCCGGTCAGCAGGTAGTCCGGCGTAAGGCACCAGCGCCGCCACTGGAACATCGCCCCGGTCGGAAGATCGCCGATGACGCCCAGCCGTGCGCCGGGAAAGTAGCCGAAAACCGGGCAAAGCAAAGGTGCCAGCACATGCCACATCAGCGGCGCGGTACGGCGGATGCGCGGCGTTATGTGGCGCATCGAGCCGCTGCCGACGGCGATGTTGACCAGGCCCGCAAGGCGCTCGCGCGAGGGCAGCAGCGGCGCGACCTGGCCGCCGAAACTGTGGCCGACGACAAACACGGGGAACTGCGGCGACGTCTCGCTGACTTGAAGCAGCAGGGCGTCGTAGTCTTTCGTCAGCCAGTCGCTGAGGTCCGCCCTGACATGGCGTAACGGGCCCGTCAGCGATTCGCCGATGCCCCGGTAATCGAAGGTCCACGCTGTGTAGCCGCAACTCGCGAGATGCCGGGCAAACGCCGCATAAAAGGATTGCGGCACGGCCATCGCCGCGGCGATGATGACGTTTCCCTTTGCCGGCCCGTCCGCGTCGAAACGGTACGCGGCCAGCGCGCGACCATCGGTGGCGGAGAATACAATGGGTTGCGCGGAGATCCCTTCCGATGGTTTTCGCTCTGCTACCAATTCCATTTTCAATTCGATTTCAGGAGACTTCCGATGGGTTCCGATCCTATACCACTGGATGCCGAAGTGGTCCGCGTACTGTCCGGCGTCACCACCGCCACGCTGACCACCGTCCTGCTGAAAAAGGGGCTGCGCAATGTCTGGATGCGCGGCGCGATGCCGCTGCAAGCGGAGCAATCGCGCCTGGTCGGTCGCGCTTTTACGCTGCGCTTCGTCCCGGCACGCGAGGATCTGGCCACGCCGGCATCATGGGGAGCACCGATCTCAACGCGAGCGGCGATAGAAACCATGCCCGCCGGCTGCATCGCGGTGGTCGATGCCATGGGCGTCGTCGACGCCGGCATCTTTGGCGACATTCTGTGTGCCCGCATGAAGAAGCGCGGAGTCGCCGGACTGGTCACCGACGGCGTGATCCGTGATTTGACCGGAGTGCTGGGTACCGGACTGCCGGTGTGGTGCCATGGCACGGCGGCACCCGCATCGGTGGCAGGCCTGACCTTCGTCGGCTGGCAGGAAGCGGTCGGCTGCGGCGGTGTGGCCGTGTTTCCCAACGATGTCGTGGTGGCCGATGCCGACGGTGCCGTGTTGATTCCGGCTGCTTTGCTTGATGAGGTCATCGTCACGGCCGTCGAGCAGGAAAGGCTGGAGGGATGGATCATGACGCAGATCGCCGCCGGCCTTCCCCTGCCCGGCCTGTACCCGCCCAATGAAGAAACCAGGGCGCGCTACGAGGCATGGACGCGAACCGATCGCTGAAGCCTGGTACGACGCACCGACCCCGAGGAGATCCCAATGGTATTGCTCGAATTCTCAATGGCGCCTTCCACCAAGGGCGAAAGCATGAGTCCCTACGTTGCACGCATCCTCGACATCATCGACAAGAGCGGCTTGCCGTATCAACTCACGCCCATGGGTACCATCATCGAAGGCGAGTGGGCCGAAGTCATGGCCGTCGTGACCGCCTGCTTCGAGGCGATGCGGACCGACTGCGAACGGATAGGAACCCACATCAAGATCGACTACCGCGCCGGGCCCGCCGGGCGCATCAAGTCCAAAGTCGATTCAGTCCAGCAGAAACTCGGCCGCAAGCTTTCTACCTGAGTCGAGGTGCGGGGGCGAACCCGGTTCTGGTTCCGTCAGCTCAATATTTCGAGGCATTTGCCGGTCCCCGAAAGTCGGCTCTGGCGTAACGGCGACAAGCACCCGGCCAGTTGATGAGTGCAAAAACAAAACGCCCCGAAAGGGGCGCTGTGTCTGATTCACTGGCGGGCCAGAAGGTATGCCAACACAAACCGTCTTTGCCTGTATGACGAATGGCTTACTTAGCTAACTGATTGTAAACGCTAGTGTATATCGATTCGCGCTTAATCTGCACTTCTACGCGTCAAGCGACACGGTAGCCTGAACGCTATCGTAAGGCGCACGGATGCCGTTTTCGTCGCGGACGATCAGGCCCGCATGGGCCAGAGCCGAGACGTCATCGTGGACCCTCTTGTAGTCCCGCCCAATAGTCTTTGCCAACGCAGCGATTGTATGGGCTGGGTGTTGATGAACGTGCCTCAACAACTCCAGTCGCTTCGGCGAAAGCGTGGTCATCATCGTTTCAAGATTGAAGAAGGTCAGATTGGTTTCTTTAACGTCTTCGCCGAGTTCCAGTTTGTTCCAAGCGCCCACGAAGCGCTTTCCCATTTCTTCGATGGAACCCACATGAAGATTAACTGTCTCGCTCATGATTCACCTCGCGCATGTCGCACGTCAGACAAGAAATCAGAAATCAAAGTTTCAACGGTCGAGAATTCATACGAACGTTTGCGTCCTTTGATATGCCGGTGGTCGCCTTTCCCTCTCTCGTTATCGTAGCCCACGATGCGTTTGCCCGGATAACCATAAAACAAACTGTACTTGAAAGAGTGCGCGCTTCCGGCAACAGGTTCGGGCACAAGCCAGATTGCCGTCTCTACAATAGCGCCATCCGGATATTCTGCTCGGTCATAGAACGCTCGTGCAGCTTTCATATGGCGCATCATGACATACACAATCTATGGCGTCAAGAGACATACCTTCAGGGTTGCCTCTTTACTGCGCAACCGGATTGCACAGGTTCGAATCCCCCGATCGGATTCGAACTCTTTTGGCCGGCCAATCGGTCAGGGATTCGAGCTTGTATTACCTGACCCGTCCCCCATCCATGCGGGAATATCGCGGCTGCCGTGCAGGATCCGCCACACGTCAATCTGATCGGCGCTCTCAACGTAAAACACCAAGTAGGGGAATCGTTTGCAGCCCCAGAACCTCAGGCCAGGCAGATTCAACTCGTGTGCATAGCGAGGCGACCCCGTACCCGGCTGGCGCTGAATGTGACGGTACGCCTTTTCCAACTCATCGACGAAAGCCAACGCATACTCGGGAGCGTTCTGCAGGTAGTAGTCAATCGCTTCCTGAACATCCAGATCCGCCCGTTCACGACGAACGATGGGCTTCATTGATTGACTGCGATTCGCTTCTTGATAGTTGCTCGAAGTGAGGCGAAGTAATCGGCATCTCCAAAACCCGTGGGTCTTGACTGAGCGCCATCCAGAAGCAGGCCACGCAACTTCAGGCGATCCTGATCCCGGCGAATCAGTTCGCGCACATACTCACTGGATGTGCCGTACCCAGCCGTAGTGACCTGATGATCCACGAACTCCTTGAGCGAGTCGGGGAGGGAAATGTTCATTGTCGTCATAAGCGGCACAATACAACCGTTGGCAAAAATTGGCAAGATTCAATGAAGGGATTCAATGAAGGGATTCAATGAAGGGATGACAGAGTCATCCATTAATCACTTTCAGTAAAGCACGATTCTCATCGCTCAACACCTCGGCGAGAGAGCGCATTGAGGTGAACCAGATTTTCGGTTCACCCGACTTTGGCTTGCGTTCGCCGCGAGCAATCGACAAGACCCGCTCTCGAATCTTGTCCTGCGGCATGATGCCGATCACGATCGTTTTCATTTCTGTCTCGCCTCCTTCAGAACCCGGTCGATCTCGTTGAAAAAGTCGACAAGCAATTGCTGTGCATCCTGAAACTCGAAGGGCAATGGCGTGAATCACAATTTCTCTATGGCAGCAGTCGGTAGCCACAAAGTAAGCGGCGAGTCCGGCAGTCGTTCAAACTCATAACGCTCATACCATCCTCGCGCCTGCTCATCCTTGGCATCAACGATCACGCCGATCATCCCGATCTCGATAGAGAGACGCAGGCAACGCTGCAAAGCATCTATCAGGAGAAATTCGCCGAGTCCTTGTTTTTGATGTTGAACGGCAACCGCAAGCCGAGCCAGTCGGGCTACCGGCAACGGAAAATTGGGGAAGCGGTCTGCAAACATGATTGGCAGGTTATCCCGACGAATTCCAGCCATGGCAAGGCTGTAGTAGCCGCGTATCGCGATACCGTCCACAGCCACATACGTCCTACTGATGTTGGCTGCCGCATGCTGTCGCGCGAAGCGGCGCAGGTATTCATCGAGAACAGCGACACCACAAGAAAATGAACGTCTGTCGTGGTCCGCTGAAAGCTGTTCGACACTGCCTGTGAAATGCACGCTCAGTGCTTTCCTTGCCACTCGCGATGACGTTTCATGGCGGCAGAAAGCTTTGGCCTGGGCTTGTCGGTGTTATCCAAGGCCTTAGCGAATGCATTCCAGTCGCGGGAAGACAAAGTCATCATCTCGGTATCGGCAAGGATCTGCTTGGCGCGTTCCTGTGCCGTCCCAAGTAGAAAGGCACTTACTGACATGCCTGCCGCCGTGGCGGCGCGCACGATCAACTCCTTGATTTCTGGAGACGTCCGCAAATCGATGCGCTCGTGTGCTTGAGTCGAAGCCAGCATGGTCATCACCTTTGTACGGAAAAATCACGGATCATTGTAATGCTCACCGCAACCGAATGCAATGTTCCGTACAAAAACCGTACCTCGGCTTGACTTCTTCGTGCAGTAACGCAACGAATGCGGCTATCACGAAAACAAGAGGAATCCGACATGCAAGCGCCTGCCTACCCCATAATGTTAGTGCGCGCGCTGGATTGACCTAGCGTGCGCGATCTGCACTGATCACCATTTTCAAGCCCACTTCCCAGTCGATATGGGCCTTTGCCCACGTTTTTCCATGATCACTGTAGAGCGCGCAGACTGGTCAATCGACGCCGCGCATGCAATACCATTGGCTGTGCATGGCGATAAGAGCATGGGCATCGTCCTCTCAGTCGGCAAGACAGTTGATGGGTTCGAGCCACGACCGCTTTCCCTCAACGTCTCGGACACCCGGCTCAATCAGCTGAACATTGGGGTAGTCGGTGATCTAGGCACTGGTAAGACGCAATTGCTCAAATCGCTCATATTTCAGGTCGCCACGGCACGTGAGGAAAACCGGGGAACCAAGCCAAGGTTCCTGATATTTGACTATAAACGAGACTACAGCAGCCCGGAATTCGTTGCTGCTACTGGCGCAAGGGTCGTAAAGCCAAGCCAACTTCCGTTGAACCTGTTCGACACTACACCCATGAGTGAATCCGTCGCACCATGGTTGGATACCCACCGCGCTACTGGCCTACGGTCTAGAGGGACCTTCGGCCAGCAGCACCGTGGATAACCTCAACCCGCAGGGAATCCACTTAAGAAACCCCAAAACCTGTCCTAACAAACCGAGCCACTTCTCTGATTACCCCGAGGTCAACAGGTTTCGAGAAAAACGACCTGTAAGAACGCAGAATTCAAAGAACGGGGTGGTGCGAGGTCAACAGGTAGAAACGAAAAACCCCACAGAGCGCGGGGCTCGGCGGGGTTCTCGCCCAGTCAGAGACTGGTTTTGCTAGTGTTTCTGGCGGAGACGCAGGGATTCGAACCCTGGATCCAGGTTTTGCCCAGATGCGCCCTTAGCAGGGGCGTGCCTTCGACCACTCGGCCACGTCTCCGAAAA